>CEAJ01001740.1_pt1 | contig 118304 bp, 103 predicted proteins | sample 554971 | NCBI WGS metagenome assembly CEAJ01 (sample SAMEA3182047, study PRJEB8094) | gut metagenome | biome: human; feature: gut; material: Stool; isolation source: human stools | place: Canada | collected 2011-11-29
GTTCAGGCTCTCGCCCATTGACCAATATTCCTCACTGCTGCCTCCCGTAGGAGTTTGGACCGTGTCTCAGTTCCAATGTGGGGGACCTTCCTCTCAGAACCCCTACTGATCGTCGCCTTGGTGGGCCGTTACCCCGCCAACAAGCTAATCAGACGCATCCCCATCCATCACCGATAAATCTTTAATTCATTTCCGATGCCTTCTATAAATGTCATTGGGCATTAGTCTTACTTTCGCAAGGTTATTCCCAAGTGATGGGCAGGTTGGATACGCGTTACTCACCCGTGCGCCGGTCGACGCCTATCGGAAGCAAGCTTCCAATATCGTTTCCCCTCGACTTGCATGTGTTAAGCCTGTAGCTAGCGTTCATCCTGAGCCAGGATCAAACTCTCCATTGTAAAATATCATTTTTACTTCGTCACTCATTGCTGCGTGACTCGGTGTTTGTTGTCTGTCTTAGGACGAATATCCTTAACTAAATTTATTGTAGTCTAAGAAAACCTGAATGTCAATTTCTTGACGGCTTGTTTCTTTTACCCAGTCTCAATCAACTGCCCTATAATATAATAAGGTGTAATCAAGACCGCTTCTTGTACTACTTGTCTGTTTATGTGAAATCTTTCAAAGAACTCTTTCCTTAATTGCTCAAGAGAAGTGTATTTCTCAAAAGCGAGTGCAAAAGTACAAACTATTTTCCAAACACGCAAGAGTTTCGACGAAAAAGTTCGAAAATTAACAGTTATTTAACAGTTGAGGTGAGGAATAAGAGACTTTCCTGCCCCACTCTCATTATATTATACACACGGGAGCGCGGGTTGCGCGTGTGCGGGCGCACAGGCGAAGGAAAACCTTGTTTTGAATCAGAAGTTATGTCAGAAGCTATTGACAGAACTTTCGCAAGTAAGTGCCATACATCTTACCGGAAAGGGCAAAAGCTTTAAAATTTGCCTGGAGTTTTAAAGCTTTTGCCCTTACAGGGCGCCTTGCTAAATGCTTTATACCCAGGGCGTTGCCCTGGGCTAAGAGCTTCTGTCCTTTCAAGACGTGCTGCTTATAAAAGTTTCTGTCCTTTCAGAACGTGCTGATTGTAGGAGCTTCTGTCCTTTCAGGACGTGCTGCTTAAAAGTTTCTGTACCCTCAGGGTGTGCTGCTTAAAAATTTCTGTCCCCTCAGGGCGTGCTGCTTAAAAATTTCTGTCCCCTCAGGCGTGCTGCTTAAAAGTTTCTGTACCCCTTATTCTGAATGAGTTTTTTATTCAGATTGATACACTTTTGCGGAATGGGGAACACCGTCGTGTAGCCTGACTGTTCGTTTGGCAATGGTTCTCGTAGATCATAAGCCCCAGTGAAGAGGCCGAAGCGAATCAAGTCTTGACGCCTCCAACCTTCCCAAACAAGTTCGAGCAAACGTTCGCGCAAGATATTCTCGAGTGAAGCCTCACAGACAGGCATTCCTACACGCAAGCGCACAGCATCGAGTTCAGCACTACCATCCTCTCCATTGCGCACTTTAGCCTCAGCTTTCATCAAGAGAGCATCAGCATAACGGAAAAGCACAATATCGTTGCTTATCAGTCTACCGTCCATATAAGCAGTACGGTCCACCTCATACTTAGCCATTCTGGCGCCCGCAGTCTTGACATAAGGGCTGTTAGTAAGATTTTGTTTCACCTCAAGAGGTTGATATTCAAGAACTTTACCATTATCCATCAGAACATTCTTTCCATCAACCTTCACCATACCAGCCACGAAATTGACCTTGCATCGTGCATCCTCATCTGCCTCACCATAATGGTTTGTCCTCATCGTGGAAACCGTAGCACAAGTACCATTCTCACTGCCCCATCCAAAGAGCCCGCCATGCGCATAATGATAAGAGCGGAAGAGATAATGGAACTGATTGACATACACGTTCTTATCCATAGGAATCGTAAAGATATTCTCACGAGAGTTTTCATTGTGAGTAGAGAAATTGGCAGCATAATCATCCTCCAACATATAACCCTCCTCTGCCAATTTATCACAATAGTAGATACAGGTTTCCCAGGCATTCAGTTGGTAGTTTCCATTGACAACAAGCTTGTCTGCCAATCTTCCGGCAGCATCATCTGCGTTATGGTTCTCTACAGGAACGTTCAGGACAATATCCTTTCCTCGAGGCCGGTTCTGATAACCGGACGTCCAGTCGTCATAGGTATAGATTTCAGCATTCAACGCCAACTTAGCCAACAAGAAGTTTGCAACAGGCTGTGTGATACGCCCATAGAACTTCCCCTCTTTGTTGCTATGTTCGTCAGGGAGAAAAGGCGAAGCCTGCTGCAACTCGTTAAAGACAAAACGGAAGACTGTACTGCGCGGCACCTGTCCCCAATCCACACCTGACGAAGCCTGTTCGGAAGAAGAAAGAATCAATGGAATCCGCCCGAACATATCCATGGCATAGTAATAGAACATGGCTCTCACAGCCTTCACTTCTGCCCCATATTCCTGCTGTTGCTGAACAGAGAGCAAGTCTTTCTTTTCATTGATCACATCCAAGGACTTGTTAGCCAGCACGATGACCTTATACAGAAATTTCCATGTATCGTAGAGCGACTGATCATCGGCAGTCCACCGATGCTGATACATGGCATTCCACAATCCTCCATCATACCAGTCGCCACCCCGTATCGGAATCATCGCCTCGTCTGTGGTCAGGGTATTATAATCATATACTCCCCGGCACGTGCCTTGTATTCCCTCACTCTCATTAGCGCTTCCTATATAGTTGTAGAGCGAAGCCACCGCATTGGTATATATTTCAGAAGCCGACCCATAGATGGCATCTTCGCCAAGTTGGTCTTTAGGATGTTCGTCAAGACAGGAGGTAAGACACATCGCTGCCCATGCTATATATAATAAGGTATAGTGTTTCATATCTGCAAGATGTTTTTAGAATTGAATGCTCAAACCCATAGAGTAAGTGCGATAAACGGGATAAGTCCTCTTATCATCAATACCCATCGTACTGTTGACCACATAACTGTTAATCATCGGTGTCAACCCACTGTAACCAGTTATCGTCGCCAGGTTATTGACACTCATCGAAAGGCGCAGCGATTTTACCACTCCCTTTTTTATGGGCACGTCATATCCCACGGTGAGATATTCGATATTCAGATAATCACCATTCTCCAGCCAATAGTCAGAGACATTCTGGTCTACAATATTTTTCTCGGGTGCACCCTTCAGCACATTATAGTCGGGGAAACTCGACATATTGGTGTAAGCCAATCCCGTACCATTGAATATCTTATGTCCGAAGGCACCATTCATCTGCAAGGAGAGATACCAGTCGCGATATCTGAAACTGACATTCGAACCCAGTGTGACCTTAGGTGTAGCCTGACCAGCTATATACCGGTCGCCACCATCACTCAGGTCCACCGTTCCATTCCTGTCCAGATCTTCAATATCATAGCGATAATGTCCGTTTCCATCCTCTACCAATCCCTTGCAATGAGGCAGATAGAAGACTCCCAGCGGCTGACCTACAATCTGATAAACCACATTGTTGTAACCTCCATGCTGCCCAGCTCCCGACAAGCCTCCCATAGCCGTCACATCGGCTGCCGACATCTGCATGCCTTCATACTCGCCACTGAGCGACAAGAGTTTGTTCTTCTGCCACGCCAGGTTCATATTGATATTAAGTTCCATATCCTTCTTCTGAACAGGAGTAACCGAGAAACCGATTTCAAGCCCTTGGTTGCTCATCGAGCCTATATTCGCCAGCAATTTGTCGTAGGCGAATGGCGGAACCGGCACATCGTAGGCATAAAGCATATCAGTCGTTTTGGAGTAATAATATTCTGCCGTCATGACCAGCCGATTGTTCCACAATCCCACGTCGGCACCAATGTTCCAGGTGGAACGAGTCTCCCACTTCAGGTTTGGATTATTGTTTCTTATCATGCCCATCGTCACCGTAGGCGAGCTGTTTATTGACACGATACCATTCTGCCGCACCGTATTCATGGTGGTATAAGAAGAAATTCCTCCAAGATTTCCCGAACGTCCATAACCCGTACGAAGTTTCAGCATCGTGATATCATCTATATGGCGCAACCACTTCTCGCGTTTCATGTCCCACGACATAGACAGCGATGGGAAAAAGCCCCAAGTATGATCATCGCCTACCATTGAGGACCCATCACCACGAACCGATACCGATACGGCATATCTGCCTAACAGAGTATAGTCGGCTCCAGCCATCACCGAGGCCAGCGACGGGTCTTCATAGTTGCTGTCGGTACCACCAAAAGGTCGTGAGGCAGCAGCGCCTATGTTATGATAACCCATATCGTTGTTGGTAATGCCCTTGGCTGAAGTCCAGAATCCCGAGCGCACATCTTTCTGATACTCCGCTCCCGCCATAGCCTTCAGGTCGTGTATTCCCCATACATGCTGATAGATTGCCTGCACATTGGCAAGCCATTCCTCACTCTTGAACTCACCGCGATACAGATTGCCCTGAGCCCAGACCCATGTAGGACAAAACTGGTCGTTCTCGTTAGAAGCATAGCTGTAAGCCCCAAAACCAGAAATGCTCAAGTCTTTCGAGATGTCATAGCTCAGTTTCAGATGAGCATTGAAATTCATATTCTTTGTGTCATTCCGCTCAACCAACAAAGCTCCGGGAGGATTGATCTGCGAAGCCGATCCATTCTTCAACCAGCTGCCATTCACTCTGTCATATGGATAGGTGGGATTCATGGCATCAGCCGAATAAAAGAGCATCTGATTATCGAAGATGTCGTTGTTTTTGAATGAAGATCCAAACACGCCGAAGTCGCCCGTGAGCCTGTCACCGAAGGCTTTCTGTGTAACATCAATCTTTGCCACCAAGTTGCGATACCCCTTGCTTCGGATAATGGTATTGTGGTCTATATAGCCAAAAGAAGCCCGATAGTTGCTTTGCGGAGTACCGCCGCTGAAAGCCAGATAATGGTTTTGCACCTGACCGGTACGGGTAATCGCCTTACGAAAATTGGTATTGTAGCCTTTATCGTTATACTCGAGTCCTAATTTTTGCGCAGCAGCAATGTATTCTGCAGCATTGAGCATCTCCATACTCTTGCACATGGCCTCAAGTCCGTAGTTCCCCTCGTAAGAAATCTGAAATCCCCTACCCGTTCCTTTCTTGGTCTTTACCAGTATGACGCCCGAGGCGCCACGCGATCCATAAAGAGCCGTTTCACTGGCATTCTTCAACACCGTAAAACTTTCAATATCAGCAGGATAAATAGTAGCAAGCGTAGCCACATCCGATGTCACCCCATCGATAACAACCAGCGGATCGTTGCCGCCCATGATAGACGTGGTGCCACGCACACGCACAGAGTTGAGCATGGCCATTCGGTCAAGTCCATTGCTTGTCACGTTCACACCTGCCGTCTGTCCGTTCAAGGCATCGAGTGCATTATTGACCACACCCTTTTTGAGCAGTTCCGGCTCAACGACATTCATTGTTCCCGGCAGATGCAATGTGTCCAACACGAAAGACTGTTCGCTCTGAGCCTTTACTGCCAAAGGAGCCGACAGCGCCAGGGCACAAATCATTCTACATATAAATCTCCTCTTATGCTTCATATATTGTTTAGGTTAAAGATATGCTGCAAAAATATAAAAAAAAATGCGAACTACATAACAAATCTACAAAAAAAATCTTCTTCTTGTTCTTATCAAAATTCCATAAACCTTATTTCCTGTCCAATAAAAAGAAGAAGCCTTAAAACAAAAACAAAATAAACATTCGATTTATTTTGCAGTATATATCTTTTGTTGTAACTTTGCACCCGGTTAGCAAAATGCTAACTAAGGGGTGCTACCGCAATTGCGGATGCTGAGATCAGACCCATCGAACCTGTCCAGGCAATGCTGGCGTAGGGAAAATGAGAAAAACCGATGGAGGCGCAAGCCTCATGGCTTGCGTGTGTTCTATATCCACACACCTCTTTATATTTTATACATTATATAATAAAAGGAAATGAAAAAAGATTTGTTGCTTTTTGCAGCCTTCATCTTCGGCGTAGCGACTACAGCCGGTGCTGCAAAAAACAAAGCAGGAGAACGCATCGACACTCTGAAGGCAAGACAGCTGCAGGAGGTCCAGGTTATTTCGACACGTGCAAGCAAGAAAGCACCTTTGGCTTTCACCAATGTCAGCAAAAACGATATTCAGGCTGTCAATTATGGCAAGGACATTCCTTACCTGTTGGCACTCACTCCTTCTATCACTCTTACCTCGGATGCAGGTAACGGAATCGGCTATACCACGCTTCGAGTACGTGGCACAGACCCAAGCCGCGTAAACATCACAGCCAACGGAATCCCTATGAATGATGCCGAGAGCAGTTCACTCTTCTGGGTCAACTTCAGCGATTTCGCTTCCAGCACACAGAGCATACAGATTCAACGTGGTGTGGGAACCTCTACCAATGGCGCAGGTGCCTTCGGAGCTACTGTCAACATGCTGACAGACAATATTGGTGCCAAGCCATACGTTGGTCTTGACGTATCAGGCGGCAGCTATTACTCTCACAAGGAGACTGTTCGCTTCAGCACAGGTCTTATCAACGACCACTGGGGTCTGCAGGGACGACTGTCCAACATCGGCAGCAAGGGTTATCTCGACCGTGCATCAGCCAAGTTGAACAGCTACTTCCTCCAGGCAGGTTACTTCAGCGACAACACCATGGTGAAGTTCATCACCTTCAATGGTCAGGAAGAAACTTACCACGCATGGAACTACACATCCAAGTATGAGCAGAGCCTTTATGGCCGTCGCTACAACTCTTGTGGCGAGTACACAGATGTAAACGGCAACCGCGCTTACTATGACAACCAAACAGATAACTATCACTCTCAGAACTATCAGCTCATCTGGAACCAGCGCCTCACCAATCTTTGGAACCTCAATGCTGCGCTCCACTATACCCGTGGCGATGGTTACTACGAAGAGTATAAGTGCCATAAAGACTATGCCGAGTATGGTCTGAACACAACCAAACTGAAGAATGATCTCATCCGTCGCAAGCAGATGGGCAACGACTTCTATGGTGCCATCGCTTCCGTCAACTACGACAACCAGAAGAATCTCACCGCCAACTTCGGTGGAGGCTGGAACAAGTATGACGGCGACCACTGGGGAAATGTGCTTTGGCACAAGGTAAACGGTGACATCGCTCGCGACAATAACTTTGAGTACTATCGCAACAATGCCAAGAAGACCGACTTCAATATCTATGGCAAAGCGAACTATGAGTTTGTCAAGGGTCTCAGCGCCTTCCTCGACTTGCAGTATCGCCATGTAAATGTAAAGATGCAAGACCCAAGCGACTGGTTCATTGGCAACAGCTTCACTGGCGACTATATCATTAACGAGAAGTACGATTTCTTCAATCCTAAGTTTGGATTCAACTACGATATCAATACCAATAACAAGGTGTACATCTCTTATGCTATCGCACACAAGGAACCAGTAAGAAATAACTACGAGGCTTGGAATGCAGGTTCAGAGAAGCCTAAGGCCGAGCGTCTCAACGACTTGGAGCTGGGTTATAAGTACCAGAGCAGCAAGTTCTCAGCTGGTGCCAACTTCTACTATATGAACTACAAGAACCAATTTGTGCTGACAGGCGAGCTCAACAGCATCGGAGAAGCAGTAACACGTAACTTCGAAAAGACTTATCGTATGGGTGTAGAGTTGGAAGCAGCCTGGAAGCCAGTAAGCTGGTTCCAGTGGGATGCCAATGCCACATGGTCAAAGAACCGTGCCAAGGATATGATGGTAACATTGGAAGATGGCGAGACCAACGTCAACTTAGGCGAGACGCCACTGAGTTTCTCTCCAGACTTCATCTTCAACAACATCTTCACCTTCCAGTACGCAGGTTTCAAGGCTGCCATCCAGAGCCAGTACGTCAGCGACCAGTACTTGACCAACACAGGTTTCAAGACCATGGAGTGCAACGACAATGTAGACCCAGACACCTACGAGGCAAAAGGCAACACTTGCTACGAGACCCTGTTATTGAAGAAGCACTTCACCACCAACATAGACCTTAGCTACCACTTCTCTTTGAAGAAGATCGGCTTGAAGGATGCCACCATCGGTGTAACACTCTACAACATCTTCGATGCAAAGTATGACAACAATGGTTGGGCAGCACCAACATATCGTATGGTAGACGGCAAGGTAATTGCAGTCAACTTATGGGGTAGCCGCGACTATGGTGCAGCAGGTTTTGCACCATCAGCACCATTCAACTGCATGGCTCATCTCTCTATCAATTTCTAATCATCGACAAAACGACTAAAACATCATGATGGATTTCATCACATCACATGGTTTAGACATCATCACCACGGTACTCGGACTGGTTTACATCCTGTTGGAGTACCGTGCCAGCATCTATCTCTGGCTGATAGGAATTGTGATGCCAGCCCTCGACATCTGGCTTTACTGGGGACATGGTCTTTATGGCGACGCCGGTATGGCAGCCTACTATACCGTGGCTGCAGTCTATGGATATGCCGTATGGAAGTTTGGCAAGAAGCACAACCAAAAGGCTGAAGAAGAACTGCCGATTACCCGTATGCGCAAGTCGCTCTATCTTCCAGCCATCGTCTTTTTCCTTGTGGCATGGGGACTCACCTATTATATATTGGCGACCTATACTAATTCTACGGTTCCACTTCTCGACGGTTTCACCAACGCCCTGAGCTTTGTGGGTCTGTGGGCCTTGGCACGCAAGTACATCGAGCAATGGTTCTTCTGGATCATCGTCGATGTAGTATGCTGCTACCTGTATATCGTAAAAGGCATACCCTTCAAGGCTGGTCTCTACGGACTGTATGTCATCATTGCCGTAGCAGGCTATTTCAAGTGGAAGAAGATGATAAAACAATAAATAACTACTATAACCTCTGAACTTACTTACGAAAGTTCTATAAAACATTGAAGCTGAAAAACTAACTATTCGTTGTTTTTCAGCTTCAATGAGTTTTCTATGCTGGTCAGTTCATCTCTGAAGTCGGCATCCAGCTTCAGTCTTTGCTCTACCTTTGTGCAACTGTGAATCACCGTACTGTGATCTCTGTTGCCCACGAGCTTTCCTATACGTGAGGCCGGCATTTTGGTATGCTTGGCAGCCAAGAACATCGTCACCTGTCTTGCCATTACAAACTCACGCTTACGGCTCTTGCTGTGAATGGCTGTAGGAGTGACATTGAAATGATGACATACTTTATCTATAATATCATCCATTGTGAGCGGATGGTCGTCAATCTTCACAGCCCGCTTGATGACACGCTCTGCCAGTCGGATATCGATATTGCTGTTATATACGATACTGTAAGCCAGAAGTCCATTGATAGCTCCCTCCAGGTCACGCACACTTCCATTACAAGTCTGTGAAATGAAAGCCACCACATCGGCAGGAATCTGCAGCCCATCTCTTCGTATCTTGCTTGCCAGGATGTCCACGCAGAGTTGGACATTCGGCTTCTCCAGTTCTGCCACCAGTCCACAAGAGAAACGGGTAAGCAGACGGTCGGGCATATCCTTCAGTTCTACCGGAGGACGGTCGCTCGCCAATATGATTCTCTTTCCGTTACGAAAGAGGCTGTTGAAGATATGAAAGAAGGTATTAAGGGTCTTGGTCTTTCCTGCCCACTCCTGAATATCATCCACGATCAGCATGTCTATTGTCTGATAGAAGTTGATGAAATCGTTGGTGGAGTTGTGAAGCACCGCCTCTATATACTGGTTCTGGAAGAGGCGTGCGCTGACATACAGCACTCTCTTCTTGGGATAAGTCTTCTTGGTCAGCACACCGATGGCATTGACAAGATGCGTCTTGCCACTACCTGACGGACCATAGATAAACATGGGGTTAAACTGAGTGGTATTGGGATGTTCGGCAATAGAATAGCCTACCGAACGTGGCAGCTTATTGCTGGCACCCTCCACATAGTTGTTGAACGTGAGCTTAGGATCAAGCTGCGTATCGATGTCTTCGGGCTGCTGCACTTTAGGCTGTTCGGCCTGTATACGTCTCTGCTCAGCCACATCCACATCATTAGGATCGGCTTCGAGGACTATCGTCTTCTTGTGTTCCAAGTCGGCAACGACACGGTAAGTCAATCTTACTCCCTCACCGAAGTTACGCTGCAGCACCTTGCTCAGCAAGTCCACATAGTTAGCCTCCAGATACTCATAGAAGAAGGTACTGGGCACCCTAAGCAACAAAGTCTTCGTAGCCGGTTTGTACGACTCGAAGACGATGGGCTCAAACCAAGTCTTGTATTGGTCGGGCTTCACTGCATCGCGAATAACGGCGAGACAATTATCCCAGAGTGGTTTTGGACTTGCTAACATTCTCTATATGATATATTTACTATTTATTTTTACTTTACAGGCAGCTCCAAACAAAGCGAACCTGTCTGCAAAGTTATAAAATAAATAGCAAATACACAAATCTTTATTTATCTTTCTTGCCAAAGATTGAAAAATGTACATAGCGCTTAGGATGCTGTCTCAGGTTGACAACCAGCGAGTCGGCATCGCGCATGGTGGCATTGAGATTATGATACAGCTGCGGATCGTTCATCAACAGTCCGAGTGTTCCCTTATCACTATTCAGTTTGTTGGTGAATTCCTCTGCATTTGCCAAGGTACGGTTCACCCTGTCGAGTGTACCCTGCACATCGAGACCGGCCAGGTTGGCAGTCAACTTGTTGGTATTGTCGAGTACACCGTTGGCACGGTTGATCATACCAGGCACCTGCTTGTTGAGACCTGTCATCAGGGTGTTCAGCTCACGGGTAGACACGGTGAGGTTGGATGTGATGGTCTGTACATTGTGCAGTGATGCTGCCAGGGCAGGGTCAGCAAGGAGAGCATTAAGGCTACCCAGTATAGAATCGAGTTTGGGCAGCATCTTCTCGATGGCAGGCACCATATCTGCCACCTTTCCCATGGCTCCTGCATTCACAGCACCGGGGATGATGCCTCCTGGCTCTATGCGTTCACGGGGATTGGAGGCCAGGAGCAGATTCACCTGCAGGTTGCCCATGAGGTCCTTCTCTATCTCTGCCTTACTGCCGGCAGGTATACGCAAAGCCTTGTCGATATCAGCCTTCACCTTGATAGGTCCATCCTGACCATAGTCAAATTCTATCGCGTCTACTGTTCCCACCTTGTAACCATCGGCATAGATAGGAGTAGAGGCTCCCAATCCCTGAATGTCGTTAAAGGTAATGTAATAGTAGTTGTGTGACGAGAAAAGGTTGATGCCCTTCAGAAAGTTGATTCCGAAGTACATAATCAATATGCCCACGACAGCCACAAGAGCTATCTTTATTTCCTTGCTCATTTTCATATCTTATTTGTTCTTGTTCTGTTTATACTCTCTTATTGCCTGACCTACATCATACTTCTGTCCGTTTTTGAAGGCAATGATGAAAGCCTCGGGGAACTTTTCGAGCAGCGACTTGCGCAGTCGGTATATCTCATTATAGTTGGTCGAGGCTCCCATAGTGTATTTCACCATGCCGTTCTCCTGATAGGAATCATATTCGGTCTCACCCTTCAGATGGCTGTCTCCTGTCCGCAGCACCCTGCTGCTTGCCAGAATCTGCACCTTGAACACGGGGGCATCCTTCGTCTGGTTCTGAGCTTTGACCACTTTTTTCTGGTTCTGCTTATGCTCCGGCTCCTCCACCTTTCTCACGGGTGCCGTACGGGGTTGGGCAGCACGGGTTGATCGGGTAGCTGGCTTTGCCACTGCCGGTGCTTTTTCTTCCTTATAGCCTGAAGGTACGATGGTAGGCACCTCTGCCTTGTCGTCATCCGTAGGACGGTAAGGCACCGACACGCCCTTGTCGTATCTGTCCTTATACTGGGCAAAAGCCTGATAGATGCCACGTGCTATGTCGTCCACACGGTTAGCCGAGTTGAGGAGTTGCTCCTCATCGGGTGTGGTGATGAAGCCCAACTCTATCAGACAGCCTGGCATAGATGTTTCGCGCAGCACCAGGAATCCCGCCTGGTGTACTCCCTTATTGGGTCGGTTGGCACCAGTGCATACACTCTTTTGAATCATTCGCGCCAGTTCCACGCTTCGTTCCATATTCTTTCCCTGTATGAACTCGAAGATGATATAGCTCTCCGACGACCTGGGGTCGAATCCCTGATAGGTTTGCTGATAGCCTTTCTCCATCGAGATAACCGAGTTCTCTCGCATAGCCACATCGAGGTTGTCCTTGGCCCTGTGCATACCTAAGGTATAGGTCTCGAATCCTCGTGCTATCTTGCCCGCAGGCAAGGCATTGGTATGTACCGATATGAAGAGGTCGGCATTCGCCCTGTTGGCAATATTGGCTCTTTCCTTCAGGGGTATGAACACATCCGTCTTACGGGTGTACACCACCCTGACATCTGGCTGGTTGCGCTCCACGTATCGTCCGAAAGCCAGCGCCACCGACAGGTTGATGTCCTTTTCCTTCGAGATGGTTCCCAAAGCTCCCGCGTCATGTCCTCCGTGACCAGCATCGATAACGAGCGTAAAACGTTTGTTGGCCGAGAACGCATTCAAGACCAACAAAAGCCACATGGCCACCAAGGATAATATCTTCTTGCTAAACATATATTTGCTTATGATGGTGCAAAATTAAGCATTTCCAATCAGAAAACCTAAATTTAGCACAAAGTTTTATAATTCATTAAGTGTACTTCTATTCCTGCTCCGTCGCAATCGGCGCCAAAGGGCGGATTCACCTTCATGATACTGATGTCGAGACTCTGTATAGCAGGAAACTCGGCAAAGAGGCGCTCCCCTATTCTTCCTGCCACATGTTCCAGCAACTTGCTGGGCACAGCCATCTCCTCTTTCAGCAGGGTGTAGATGTCGGCATAGCTCACCGTGTCCTGCAACTCATCGGTCTGCAGGGCATGGGTGAAATCGCAGTCTGCCACGATGTTCACCACATAGTCATTGCCCACACTGCGCTCCTGTTCCAGCACTCCATGATAGGCATGAAACCTGACATTGCGCAGGAAGATGCGGCTATTCTTTACCTTCATGCTCATCCTCCTTCTCCGACTGTTGGGTCTCCTCGCATACATACTTCTTCAGCGCACGCTCCACGCCCACCTTCCAGGTATTGATACTCTCGGAGGTCAACTGCAGCTGACTCACCAACTTGATGACATGCTCTATAGGCATGCGGTATCTGAGCACGCCCGATATCAGCTTGGCATAGTTCCAGTATTCAGGATTGAAGCGCTCACTCAGTCCCTCAATGGTCATCTTGTATCCTCGCTTGTTGAAAAACTGGAAGTCGTAACGCTTGGTGCCATCGTTGTTCACCTCCTTCACGATTCGGCCTTTCATCACCGACTTGGGCAGCATGATGCCTTCCTCGTCGTCGAGCAAACCAGTAAATATTTCATAAGGATGACCATCGAGCAAGCCGATAAGCGCCACCCACTTGTCTTTATTGTTCTGGAATCTCACCACATCACAGTCCAACACCTTGGGCCGCACTTCCACCACCTCGGGATGGCAAGGCTGTACGTCCAGTTCATCATTCACCCGCTTCACCAATTCACGATGCAGCTTGGCGAAATCTACATCCTCGCCTTCAAAACGCTGCCGGAAAGCCGAAAGGGTATGGTGCACTTTCTCCAACAGTTCAGCCGAAGCCTGTTCGAATGATATATGATCTATATTCTCCATTTACACAGTATGTTCTATGAATATTCTACTAAATTTGGATGCAAATTTAACTTTTATTTCCCAACTATGCAACTTTTTGCAGCACAAATGAAACAAAAAGGAAAAAGAATACACCGAAATCAAGAAAGAATGTGTAACTTTGCATGAACATAGTCGAACGATGACGCATTGACTGCTGTCATCAATGTGACAGTAAGAGAATTTACACATTATTATATATATAAGAATTTATGGAATCAATAAAAAACAGAACATCCATTCGCAAATATGCCGACCGCGAGATATCAGAAGAGTTGCTCAACAGCCTGCTGCAGGAAGCTGAGCGCACTCCTACCATGGGCAACCTCCAACTATACAGCGTTGTGGTAACCCGTAGCGAGGAAGGCAAGAAGGCCTTGGCGCCAGCCCATTTCAACCAGCCCATGGTAACACAAGCACCAGTTGTACTGACCATCTGCGCCGACTATCGCCGCACCACAGCATGGGCAAATCATCGCAAGGCTCATCCTGGTTACGACAACATCCTGTCGTTCATGAATGCCGCCACCGATGCCCTGCTCTTCACCCAGACATTCACAGTCCTGGCAGAAGCGGCAGGCTTGGGTACCTGCTTCTTGGGCACTACGGTCTACATGCCACAGATGATTATTGACACTTTACATCTGCCCCAACTCGTCATGCCTGTTGCCACCCTTACCGTTGGATGGCCCGACGAAAAGCCTGCACAGACCGACCGTCTGCCACTGCGTTCCATCGTACACAGCGAAGCCTTCGACGACTATACCCCCGAGAAGATTGATGACTTCTATGCCGAGAAAGAGGCACTCGAAGAGAACAAGGAGTTTGTTCGCACCAACCAGGTAGAGACTTTGGCACAGGTATTTACCGACATTCGATATACCAAGAAGGACTGCGAAGCCATGAGCACCGGATTCATGGAGGCGCTCAGAAAGCAGGGATTTATTTAAAGGTAAAAAAGTAAAAAGGTAAAAAGGTAAAAAAGGAAAAAGGTAAAAAAGGAAAAAGGTAAAAAAGGAAAAAGGTAAAAAAGGAAAAAGGTAAAAAAGGAAAAAGGCTCCCAAAAGAGAAAATAAAAGAAGCGTATCAGCATTTATTTTGCTGATGCGCTTCTTTTTTTATTGAAGTTTCGCATGTGCGAAAGTTGAGTCATTACTCCACTACGATAGGCTTGTACTTAGGAACCAAAGCCTTCATGATGCACCATCCTACGAGGTAAGCCACACTACAGATGCAGAACACAATCATGTAGGCACCTGGCTTGCCATCGAAGCCCATGAAGCTGAAGGCAGAACCCTGGCCCTCGGCATAGGTGAAGAGCATACCGGAACCCTTGTTGATAAGGAAGGAACCGATACCACCTGCCATAGCGCCAATACCTGTAATGGTTGCTACAGTACTCTTAGGGAACATATCACCAATAGTAGAATACAGGTTGGCAGACCATGCCTGATGACCTGCACCGAGAAGACCGATGATGACAGCTGGCCACCATGCACTGTACTCACCCATAGGCTGGGCTATCAAACCGAGCAATGGGAAGCAAGCGAAGATCAACATCGCACGCATACGGCCGATATATGGATTCATTCCCTTCTTGTCTACGAAGTAGGTTGGCAGATAACCACCACCGATACTCAGTACTGTTACGATAGCATAAAGAGTAAAGATGAGGGCGATACCCATGCTTGAGTCAGAAGAGTAACCATACTGGTCAGAGAAATAAGCTGGAGCCCAGAACAGGAAGAACCACCATACACCATCGGTCATAAACTTACCGACAATGAATGACCATGTCTGACGGAAGGTAAAGCACTTCATGAAGCCGATAGTCTTCTCCTCGGTTTCCTCTGTCTGCTCTGCAGCAGCAGGAGCAGCCTGCTCTGCTTCCTCATCCTGCTCGATATAGGTAAGCTCTGCCTTGTTGACATGCTTGCTCTTTGATGGTTTCTCGTAGAGCCATAGCCAGAGACCCATCCATACATAACCGAGCACACCGATGATGATGAATGCCCACTCCCAACCCATGCTGCGAGCCAGCAATGGGATAGTGGCTGGAGCTGCCAAAGCACCTACCGAGGCACCGCTGTTGAAGATGGCTGTGGAGAAAGCACGGTCTTTCTTTGGGAAATACTCTGCTGTCACCTTGATGGCTGCAGGGAAGTTGCCTGCCTCACCCACGGCAAGGATCAGACGGCAAGAGAGGAACAACCACACGCTGATGGTGGCAATGGCTACTGCTGCATCACTGCCTGCCTGTACCAGGCGAAGTGCCTCGATAGAGTCATAACCCTCAATCTGCATGGCTACCCATCCACAGCCGGCGTGCATCACAGCACCTGTTGACCATACAAAAATGGCGATGAGATAACCCTTCTTAGTGCCCATCCAGTCTACAAACTTACCTGCAAAGAGGTTGGCTACGGCATAGAAGATAGAGAAAAGACCGGTAATAGTACCATAGTGATCGTCGGTCCAGTGGAACTCTGGTGCGATAAAGTCTTTCCATGTCAATGAAAGGACCTGACGGTCCATATAATTGACGGTGGTTGCGATGAAGAGCAACGCACAGATCACCCAACGGAAGTTGGACATTTTACTTGTTTGAATTGCATTCATTGATATAGTTTTTAAGTCTTAATGTTATTTATTTCAATTCCGGAATTTTCACTACCTGCATATCGTTATAGATGAGGTTCTCGCCTGCCATACCCCAGATAAAGGTATAGTTGCTGGTACCTGCAGCACAGTGGATCGACCACTCTGGAGCGATCACAGCCTCCTCGTTGTTCAGCCAGATAGGACGTGTCTCCTGTGGCTCACCCATTACGTGGAGAATCTTCTGTCCCTCGGGTACATTATAATAGAAATAGGTCTCCATACGACGAAGATGTGTATGGGCTGGCATGGTGTTCCATACAGAACCCTCCTTCAACTCTGTTACACCCATCTGCAACTGGCATGTGCGAACACCTGCCACGCCATCGATAATCAGTTGATGGATCACGCGGTCGTTGCTCTCCTTCAGACTTCCTGCCTTGATATTGTTAGCCTCCTTGAGCGTTACCTTCTTGGTGGGATAAGACTTATGGGCTGTAGCACTGTTCATATAGAAATGGGCTGGCTTGGCAGCATTCTTGCTGGCAACGGTGATATCCTTGGCACCACGGCCTACATAGAGTGCTTCCTGGAAACCTAAGGTATAGTTCTTGCCGTCTACGGTTACTACACCCTCGCCTCCTACATTGATGATACCCAACTCACGGTTGTCGAGAAGATTCTTCTGGTCATTGGGCTTCTCCGTATAGAGAGGTGCAATGGATGTGAGCTTCAATGGTGTAGCTGTAGGAACGGCTCCGCCGATAAGGAAACGGTCGAACATGGTGTAAGTCCAGTTCACCTGACCTGGAACCATCACCTTTTCGATGGCGAACTCACCACGAAGACGCTTGGTGTCATAATTCTTTGCGTCACGAGGATTGCTGGCATAACGCACATTGTAGTTGGTATAGGCATTCTCTGCCTTTACCTCATAACCTGCATTCTTGCCGCACTGTGCAAAACCTGTACTGGCAAGGAGCAACATTGCTAAAGATAAGATTGTTTTCTTCATTTTTATTGTTGTTTTTTATTCTTCATTTTTCGCTCTTCTTTCACGATTCTGCGGTTGTTGACCACCATCAAGACAATAGTAATGACAGAGAGCAAAGCCATACCGATGTACTGCAGCTTGACTCCACGGTAAATCAACCAGCCAAAGAGGGATGAGGCAAAGTCGAGTGCGCCTCCCGAGAATCCGTCAGGGATATGGGCGGCATTATCGCCTGTGGCTTTATACACCTGATCGGCAGCCATCGTGAAGTCGGGGGCCATATCGGTAACGAAATAAAGTCCGATGATAAGAGCTATCAAACCGATGATAAGGGTCTTCACCACGTTGCCTTTGGTGAAAGGCAAGATGAGTGGGAAGAGATAGAACATACCTGCCAACGAAGCCAATGGCAAGAACTCGTTGCCTGGCAGGAATACGGCGATGGCAAGGATGACGGGTATCAGAATCACAGACACCACCAAGGTGGTAGGATGACCGATGACAAGTGCTGGACTCATACCGATGTGTACCTTCTTGCCATTGAACTTCTTCTTTACCAACTCCTGGGTCTTCTCCGAGATAGGTTTCAGTCCGTCTATAAATAAAGAGGTGATACGGGGAATCAACTCCATCACAGCTCCCATGGTGACACCGAGGAACAATATCTCCTTGATATCAAGCTGGGCTGCCCATCCTATCAAGGCGCCTACGATGACTCCGAGCACCAATGGCTCGCCCAGAACACCAAACTTCTTCTTCAGTCCTTCGGCATCAATATCCAACTTAGAGAAACCGGGAATCATGTCCAAGAGTTTGTTCAGACCAATAGCGAAAGGCATGAAGCTCTGGCAGAAAGGCTGTGGAATGGAAATACCGTCCAGGTCGTAGTATTTCTGGAACTTCTCTGCAGTGAGATCGGCACATACCAATGTGATGATATAGCACACAATAGCAGCGAAATAACCCCACAACAGACTCTCGCCCATCACGAAGTAAGCCACTGCACCGATAAAGGCGAAGTGCCAGTAGTTCCAAAGATCGATGTTCACGGTACGTGTGGTCTTGGTGATAAGCATCAGGAAGTTGACACCCAAGCAGATAGGGATAATCAAGGCTCCCACCGCAGTATTGTAAGCCACAGCAGCTGCTGCAGGCCATCCCATATCGAAGACATTGAGTTGCAGATGATAAATGTCTGAAATCATCTTCAGGGGATCATCAAAGTTTTTAGTAAGCAATGCAGTTACGACACCCAAGCCCACGAAACCGACACCCACGAAGAGTCCTGACTTCAGCGCCTTACCAAATTTCATTCCAATGCACAGACCGATAACCGTGAAGATGATAGGCATCATCACGCTGGCACCCAAGCTAATGATATAGCTAAACACTTGTTCCATATTACTACAGATAATTAATAAATTGCCTGCAAGAGCACGTTGCCGTACCTTGCTTCTTTGATTTGTTTTTAGTTTAATTATTATTCAAGGAACACACGAAATGATGAATTTTCATTCTTTCATAACAAAATGTACCTTTGATTTTGCAAAGATACACATTTTTTCTGCAAAACAACATTTTAATTGAGAAATATTAAGTAAAAAGGTTCAATAATCTGTCAGACATGTTACAAAAAATAACAAATTTCGGACATTCGACATTTTTTCACCACTAAAAAATATTTTTTCCACCTTATACATTATATAAAATGATAATTTTGCAATCGAAAATGATGATAACAACGATTGTGGCAACGCCCCTGTCGTAAGCAACATGGTGGCAACACAATAAACCGTTTCAAGTCTTCAACACAACAACACATTTTTGAAATCTCCAAGGAACAAATCAGCACCTTGGATTAATGCCGTAGCCAAGCTGACAGAGGGATGTGATTAATCAAATCACTACCTCCGGCTTCTCGGCGGAAATAGCACCAATAGTTGGTAATATCACTTCCCTTTCTGTATAATTGCTCCTTTAAGGGCACAAATGTGCCCCAAGCAGGGCACTATTGTGCTATAAGTAGGCATTTTTATTGCAGCAGTATTTATAAAAATTGCAACACTAATTATAAAAATTGCAGCAGTAATTATAAAAATGGATTACGCAAAAACCCTTCACCCTTCATCTATTCGCGCGGAATGCCGATAAACACAGGGGTTTCCAAGGGATAGATGAAGGGTGAAGGGTTTTATGCCAATTCCTTTGCAGCACCAGTGCCATTACCACCGAAATAGGTCAGATAATCAGATTGACCACCATCTCTTGCTGTAGCCTGTACGACACACTTGTTGGCAAAAAAACAAAAAAAAGGAGCATGCCTTTCGACATGCTCCTCAACCTTTTTATACCTTATTCTACTTTCGCAAATGGGGAAGTTAATCCTGATAATATACCCTCTTCACACGATTGCTGATGGTGGTCAGCACCTCGTAAGGAATGGTCTCCAGGATATCGCTGAGAGTCTGGACAGGCAGATGTTCACCAAAGATCTCCACGCTGTCGCCCTCCTTGCAGTCGATGCCCGTCACATCGATCATCGCCACATCCATACAGATGTTGCCTACATACTCTGCCTTTTGTCCGTTGACAAGACAGAAGGCATGACGGTTGCCCAAACGGCGGTTCAAGCCATCGGCATAGCCGATAGGGATGGCAGCGATGACGCTGTCCTTGTCCAGAATCGTCTTGCGGCTATAACCCACGCTCTCACCAGCCTTGATGTAGTGCATCTGCAGGATGGTGGTCTTCAGCGTGCTCACGCAGTTGATGGTCTCATTGTTGCGAGAGTTGATGCCATAGAGTCCCAATCCTAAACGGCACATATCCAACTGGCGCTCTGGGAAATGCTCGATACCCGCCGAATTGCAGATATGACGCAATATCTTATGGTCGAAGGCAGCCTGCAGCTGCTTGCTGCCCTTGTCGAAGAGCTCGAACTGATGGGCAGAGAACGCATCGAAGCTGTCATCATCGCTTCCCACGAAGTGAGAGAACACGCTGCGAGGGATGATGGCGTTCTGATGTTTCAGTCTGCCTATCAGCTCCTCCATATCGTTCTCGGGATCGAAGCCCAGGCGGTGCATGCCGGTATCCAACTTGATATGCACAGGGAAACCAGTGACGCCCTCCTTCTCGGCAGCCTTGATAAGGGCGTCGAGCAGACGGAAAGAGTAAACCTCGGGCTCAAGATCATAATCGAACATGGTCTTGAAGGCGGTCATCTCTGGATTCATAATCATGATATTGCTGGTGATACCGTTCTTGCGAAGCGTCACACCTTCATCGGCAACAGCCACGGCAAGATAGTCCACACGGTGATCCTGCAGGGTCTTGGCTATTTCCACTGCTCCCGCTCCATAGCCGTCGGCCTTGATCATGCAGACCAACTTGGTCTCGGACTTCATAAACGAGCGATAGTAGTTCAGGTTGGCTACCACAGCATTGAGGTTCACCTCGAGCGTAGTCTCATGCACCTTGCGTACCAAGAGCTCGGTGAGTTGGTCGAAACCAAACTGGCGTGCGCCCTTGAGCAGGATGACCTCATCGCGCAAAGACTTGAACACCTCGCTGTCGATAAACTCCTCCACATTGCTGAAGAAGAACTTCTCTGATATCTGAATCTCATCGTTCTGTGAGCAGAGCTGAGGACCAATGCCGATAAACTTGACCACACCACGCTTGCGACAAAGATCGCTCACCTCGTGATACAAATCCTTTGCCGACTCTCCACTCTGGAAGATATCGCTCAGTATCAAGGTATGTCGGCGGCCTTTATGGTCGGGACGGCGGCTCATGAAATCGAGCGCGATGTCGAGCGAGTTGATATCCGAGTTGTAGCTGTCGTTGATAAGGGTGCAGCCATGCTGTCCCTCCTTCACTTCCAATCGCATGGCGACAGGTTCGAGCAATGCCATGCGCTTGTCGAGTTCCTCGGCCGAAAGACCCAGGCGGCGTGAGACGACAGCGGCAATGATAGAGTTGGTGACGGAAGCCTCATCGATGAAAGGCAGCGAATAACTGTCTTCCTCACCTTTATATATATAGGTGATGATAGAGAGGTTGCCCTTCTTCTCCACATTCTTCACAAAGAAAGGAGCCTTAGTGTCACGGAACGACCAGAAGAGTTTCTCGCCCTTATAGTCCTTATACTCGTTGACCACTCCGCTCACTGTCTTGTCATCGCCATTATAGACGATGGTATCGGCATCGTGGAAGAGGATGATCTTCTCACGGCACTTTGCCTCCAACGACTCGAAGTTCTCCTGATGGGCTGCGCCCAAGTAGGTAAGCACAGCAATGGTGGGCTGGATGATGTCGCGAAGCGCCAGCATCTCGCCGGGCTGACTGATACCAGCCTCGAAGACTCCCACCTGAGTCTGCTCGTTGAGCAACCATACTGAGAGGGGCACACCTATCTGGGAATTGTAGCTGCGTGGGCTTCGTGTGACAAACATGCTGGGCGAGAGCAGCTGATGGAGCCACTCCTTGACCATCGTCTTGCCATTGGAACCCGTAATACCCACGATAGGAATGTTGAACTCATCACGATGACGTTCTGCCAGACGCTGGAGAGCCTCCAACGTGTTGACCACCTTAAGGAAGTTGGCCTCTGGATAATCGGAGGCATATCCCTTAGGTACCTGGGAAACTACGAAATTTCTAACACCACGGCGATACAACTCTGGAATATAGTTGTGACCGTCATTACGCTCTGACTTGAGAGCGAAAAACAGAGTTTCCTCCGGAAAACAGAGCGAACGGCTGTCGGTAAGGATAAACCCTACATTGCCGTCTCTGTCACCATAACGACGCGCACCTATCAGTGTGGTTACCTTTTCAATAGTATATGTCATATTCTATGAATTAAAATATTTCTCATTGAATCTTCTTTCCATTTCCTCCGTCTTGGCAAGGAAGCGCTGATGCGCCTCGCTGTCGGGATGGAAGGGCTTATGACCGTGAGCCTCACGAATGGGGCGCCAGTCTTCGAGGAACTGTTCTGCAGCCCTGCCGAAATAGGCGGCACGGAAGCGCTGCCAGATAAACTCCACCGCCTGACTGGAAGGATGGAGCATGTCTTCCTCGTAAAAACGGTAGTCGCGCAGCTCGTCGTTCATCAGCTCATAGGCTGGGAAATAGCTCACTATGCCTGGATTCTGCCTCACCAACCGGTCGGCGGCAAGCAGCAGGGTGGCCTTGGAGAGCTGGCTGCCATGAAAACCATACTTGGCGTATCGGATGGGACTCACGGTGATGACGACCTTCAGGTCTTCCCCACTCTGCCCGCTCTTCTGCCTGGCATCCTTCAGCAAGTCGACAGCCTGCTGCAGGTAATCGGCACACTCGTCTACCGAAAGTTCGCGCTCATCGAAAAGGCGTTGCGGCCGCTTCTGGCAGTTGTCCACTATCTCGCCCGTCTCCTTGAGCACATAGACATGGTTGGTGCCTAAGGTGAAGACCGCCACGCGCGGACTGACCTGCAGACTTTTCTCTACCGTATGCAGGATGCTTGCCGGATTGTACATCACCCCAAAGGGATTGACCGTAGCCCGGAAGCGGTTCTCCACGAAGCGATGCCCCAAGCGGTCGGCAAAGCAACTGCCCACAAAGAGCATACGCTCCGCCGGCTGTATCTCGAAGTCGGCCTTCGCTATATCTACCTCAGTCCTAAACTGCATCTTCCTTCTTTCTCTTCTTCATCTCCACTACTATACCTATTATAATAAGGAGTACGAGGATGCCATACCCTACATAAGCCACCGTCTCGGTCTTGCGGAGCGAAGCGGGATGGAAGTCGAGCACCACCGTATGCTTGCCAGGCTTCACCTGAATGGCACGGAGAATATAGTTCACACGTCCCAGTTCTGCGGTCTGTCCGTCGACAGTGGCTGTCCATCCGGGATAGTAGATCTCAGAGAACACCACGACTCCACCCTTGTTGGAGTTGACCTCGTAGACCAGATTGTTGGGTTTGTATTGTGTCAGTCTGACAATAGATGTATCGTCCTGCGGAACACTCTGTCCCAACTGCTCCTTGAACTTAGCATCAGCCACAGCCTCATGACGCAGGTTGTACTTGCCCACACCGGCTATCTCCTCGTTGGCATTGCTCACATAGTTCACCTTGTCAACAAACCATGCGTTGCCGTATGCATAAAGGTTCTGCACAGGCACCGTCTGTCCTGCCTGCAGAGGCATAATGAAATACTTGGTGTTGAGCATATTGAGCACAGGGAAGAGGCTGTCGCCCTTCACCTTGGTCATATCGCCTCCAGCCTCAGCCACGCTGTTCCATACCTTGTTCTTCTCGTTGGCGATATAGGTATCTATCATCTCCTGATAGCGGCGCAGCTTGGCAGCGCTATAGCCTCCGATACTCTTGTGATAGTAAGAGGTCTCGTTCTCATTGAAAGTATTCGATGCGAGATTGAGCACACGGTAGTCGAGCGACTTGTCGCGCAGGATAAGTTTGTCGGTCTCGGTCATGCGCTGAGGAGCATTGCGTACTGTCTGCTCCACAAACATATCGTCGTAAAGGTAACGCTTGTTGACCAACCACATGTCTACGAGGCACAGGATGGCAATACCGGCAATCATCACCTCGGCACCCACTTTTCTCATCTTGTAAAGGAAGAGGAAGGCTGTACCGATGACGATGATCCAGAACGAGCGCCAACAGTCGGCAGAGAAGACTGCCTGTCGCATCTCTGTCAGATTGCTCATCAATGGTATGCGATACTCCTCAGGAATCTGCTGCAGGGCATGATACTCGCCAGCCGACACAAAGTCGCTGAAGAAAGTGCCAGGCATCAAGGCAAAAAGGGCACAGAAACCGGCTGTCAGTCCGAAGCTGACGTATACGAGCTTCATCTTCTTGGCAAGCAGCTCGGGCTCATCCACAATGCGCTTCAATGCCATCATGGCCAAAAGAGGAATGGTAAACTCGGCTATCACGAGGATGGAAGCCACGGTTCGGAACTTGGCATACATCGGCACATAGTCGAGGAAGAAATCGGTAAACGGCATGAAGTTCCTACCCCAAGAGAGGAGGATACTCAGAATGGTGGCTGCCAAGAGTGCCCACTTCATAGGGCCCTTCACGATAAAGAGTCCCAGGATGAAGAGCATCATCACAAAGGCTCCGACATATACCGGGCCACTGGTACCTGGCTGGTCGCCCCAGTACTGGCCCAACTGCTGATATACCTCCATAAAGTTGGGATCGGCTTTCTCCATGGCTGTCTGGCTCTGGCTCAAAGGCACAGAGGCTCCGCCCTTGGCGTTAGGGATGAGGAGCGTCCAGGTTTCGTCGATACCATAACTCCACTGTGTGATATAGTCGCGGTCCAGTCCGCTGTCGGTCTGATTGGCAGCATTCTTCTTTACCAACTCACTCTTTCCACGCATGGTCTCCTGCCCATACTGCCATGTATGATACAGGTTGGACAGATTGAGACAGATACCTATGGCAGCACCGGCGAAGCAAACCGCTGTAGCCTTGCCGAAACGTACCATCTCCTTCTTGCGGATGGCATCCACCAAGAAGGCTATCACCATGAAGAGGATGATAAAGAGGTAATAATAGGTCATCTGCACATGGTTGGCATAGACCTCGAAGGCGGTAAAGATGGCGGTAACGAGCAGACCCCAAAGGTATTTTCCCCTGTAAGCCAACACGATACCGGCTATCATCGGAGGCAGATAGGCCAAAGCCATGACCTTCCAGATATGTCCTGCCGCAATGATGATAAAGAAGTAGGACGAGAATGCCCAGATGATGGAGCCCAAGGCTGCCAACGACTGTCGGAAATCGAAAGCCCTCAGCAGGATATAGAATCCTAAGAGATAGGCAAAGACATACCACACATTTTCGGGCAACCACAGATGATAGAAGTTGGAAGCCTGTTTCAGCACCGCACCACTCTTATAGGAAGGTGCCATCTGATAGGTCGGCATACCTCCGAAGATGGAGTTGGTCCAACGTGTTTCCTCACCAGTTTTCTTCTCGAACTGCGATCTCTCCTGTCCTGCGCCCACACCGGCTGAGGCATCATGACGATACAGGATGCGGCCATCTATGTCGGCTGGCATAAAATACACGAAAGAGATAACCGCAAACATGACCACTGCTAAAATGTCAAGCAGATATTTCTTCAAAAATTTCATTATCTTATATAAACGTTTATATTTTCTCGTGCAAAGATAGTAATTTTCTCTTATAAGGAATGCCACAGATAAGATATTTTTTGTATTTTTGCATCCTAATTTGTTCCAAATAGCATTTTTACAGTATGAAAATAGGAATTATCGTTGCGATGGACAAGGAGTTCGCGCAACTCAAGACGCTGCTCAGCGACAACAAGACTGAGCACAGGAACCATAAAGACTTCGTAACAGGAACCATCGGAGACAACGAAGTCATCATGCAGCAATGCGGCATAGGAAAGGTGAACAGTGCCATAGGTGCCGTGGAGATGATAGACGGCTATCATCCCGACCTCGTCATCTCGACGGGTGTGGCTGGTGGAGCCGACATCAGCCTCAACGTTACAGAGGTAGTGGTCTCTACCGAATGTGTCTACCATGACGCCTACTGTGGTGAGGAATGTGCCTTCGGACAGATTCTCGGTATGCCTGCCACCTTTGCCACACCATCTGAATATGTAGAGAAAGCACTCTCTGTCAATGACGATCCGGGCAACATCCACCCTAAGATTCATGCCGGACAGATAGTCAGCGGCGAGTGGTTTGTAGACAGCAAGGAGAAGATGCGCTCCATCCTCGACCATTTTCCACAGGCTATGGCTGTGGATATGGAGAGCTGTTCCATCGCTCAGACCTGCCATATCTATCAGACTCCCTTCATCTCCTTCCGCATCATCAGCGATGTGCCTCTCAAGGACACCAAGGCTCAGCAGTACTTCGACTTCTGGGCCAAAATGGCAGAAGGTTCCTTCCAAGTCACCAAGGCTTTCCTGGAAAGATTATAAGAAGATTTTTCTGAAGCTAAGGAGTTAAGGAGTTAAGACAAATGCTTTGTGGACTTGAAATTAAACACTAAACATTAAATACCAAACATTAAAAAGAAATGAACAAGATACCCAGTTTCACTATCAATCACAACAAATTGCTCCGCGGCATCTACGTCAGCCGCAAAGACGAGGTAGGCGGAGAAACAGTAACCACCTTCGACATCCGCATGAAGGTTCCCAACCAGGAACCCTGTCTGCACAATGGTGCCATTCATACCATAGAGCATCTGGCTGCTACTTATCTTCGCAATGACGAAGAGTGGAAAGACCGTATTATCTATTGGGGACCAATGGGTTGCCTTACAGGCAACTACCTGCTGATACGTGGCGATCTGGAGAGCAAGGACATCGTAGAGTTGATGAAGCGCACCTTTAAGTTCATTGCCGACTTTGAGGGAGAGATTCCCGGTCAGGCTGCAAAAGACTGCGGCAACTATCTGCTCCACGACCTTCCTATGGCTAAGTACGAATCGAAGAAATATCTCGAAGAAGTGCTCAACTGCATCAAGGAAGAAAACTTGATTTATCCAACACAGGACTAAACACTTCCATTGGGCACAACCTTTCCAAATAACCATGAGTAGCCTTTTTGTGTTATACTCATAAACACATCTTTCGCAAATGTGGAAGTTAGATATCTTCTTTAACAACAACTTCTAAACTTGCGACGCCAAAATGGAAACACAAAAAAATGAGAATACATATATTTTTTATTACGCTTATCCTTTCACTTATGCTTGTTGATGTAAATGCATCGACAAGCATAAAGCATTTTACAGAAAGCGACGGACTACCCCAAAGCCTCATCACTTGCGTCACTCAAGATAGTAAAGGGTATATATGGATTAGTTCATGGAACGGACTGATCCGATACGATGGATACTCCTTTTCCAATTTCAAGGCCAGACAGGGAGACAATTGTCCACTAATCACTAATCGCATCTACTTTATTCGCGAAACGAAAGGAGGAGACATCCTATGCAAGTGCCCAGATGGTTATTATCTATTCAAGACTAACGAAAAGAAGTTTGTTGCACTAAAAAACAAGAAGACAGACAAAGGTGATCGCTTTCGCCCCACCCCACAACAGACAGCAATCATCAGTTCTCTACCCGAATACAAGGATATAGAAACACGCATATTGTATAAAGACAGACAAGGAGGCTACTGGATATACACCCACCGAGGACTCGATCGACTCACTTTCGGAAAGGAAAAAGTAGGTCCTACCAAGTTTAGCCATCATGGAGAGGAGGTGATACGATCATTGTTCTGCGACAAAGAAAACCGCGTATTCATAGCCGACAAGAATGGTTTCGTCAGGATATGTACCACAAAGGGCTTACCAATAGGCTACCTTACCAAGAATGGGAATATATCGAAGACCAGAATGTCATTCGGTGCAAGTGTGTATTCCATGTTGCAAGACTCACATGGTTTTCTATGGATTGGCACAAAGCCCAACGGACTTCTCAGACTAAGAGAATCAAAAGACGGAAGTTTCTCTGTAAAGTCATTTACTCAGAAAGCCAACTCTAACAGCATCAGTTGCAACAATGTGTATGCCATAAAAGAAGACCCATCAGGCAGAATCCTCGTGGGAACATTCAATGGTGGGCTCAACATTATCGAGCATCCATGGAGCGACAGTCCTAAGTTCATCAATAGAAATCATGGTTTACAATTCCCCAAGGAGGCAAATTCCATATACGACATGCTTCTGACTCCAGACAGAACATTACTACTTGCCACCAATCATGGTATCTTTACTGCTCATATAGATAAAGATGTACAAAAGATTCGGTTTTTACAAAACAAGCGAATACCTGCCGACCCTCTGTCCATCAGCAACAATCAAGCTATGGCGCTACTACGTTCTAACGACGGAAAGATATATGTAGCAACTTATGGTGGGGGTTTAAATATTATAGAAAAGGAAAGCCTTCACACTCATCATCTCAAATTTTCGGCACTAACGACCGAAAATGGCATGATGTCTGACGTGGTACTCAACATGTGTGAGGACGCACAAGGCATGATATGGCTGGTATCAGAATACTGCCTGATGAAGTATAACCCCAAGAAACGTTCGTTCACCAACTATTCAGAAAGTCTCTTCACGGGCCATTTCTCCTTCTCTGAAGCAAAACCTCTCTATGTCTCAGAAGACCATACGATATTCTTCGGTACAACACAAGGCGCATTGACTATCAATGAAAAGACTATAAGAAAAAGTAACTTCGTGCCCAAAATACTTTTTGACGTTCCTTCTCATATAGAACTATCGCCCCAAGAGAAAAGTCTGAGAATTTCGTTTGCTGCCATCGACCTTAACAAGAATGAGCATATACAATATGCATATATGCTTGAAGGTATAGATACCCACTGGATGTATACAACCGATAACCATATTAATCTCTCCAACATCCCTGCAGGTACATTCCGTCTAAAGATCAAGTCGACTAACGGAGACGGAATCTGGTGTGACAATGAGACATTTGTCACTATTCACCGCACTCCTTATTTCAACGAACGTCCTATAGCCTGGATGCTTTATGGAGGACTCGTACTTATTGCATGCGTACTTTCATTCAGACTGTATAGATACATACGGCGATTGCAGAATGAGATAAAAACTCTGAAACTCTCTGCTGGCGAAAAGATGGAATACATCAAGGTGAGAGTGGCAGACATGATAGACCACAATGCTAAAGAACCCGCTAACACAGATTCCATCGAGTCATCTACCTTCAGATCTAAAGTGGAAAAAATTGTCCTTGAACACTTATCCGACGCCGACCTGAATGTAGATTTCATTGCCAAGGAAATGTGTACGAGTCGCTCCTCTTTATATATAATTATGAAGAAAGAGTTGGACTGCACCCCCAACAACTTCATTCTTGACATCCGATTAAACGCAGCTCGCCAAATGCTCCTTGAAGAAAAGAGCCTCAACGTATCAGAAGTAGCCTATCGTTGCGGTTTCTCTGATCCTAAATATTTTAGCCGTTGCTTTAAAAAAGCCATGGGAGTAACTCCATCCGAAATAAGAATGGACTGAACTATCCGCAGCTATACCAACATTGAGCATCAAAAGAGAAGGGAGGATGTTTCAAAGCCATTATTCTTTGAAGCATCCTCCCTATATGATAGATAAGTAGCTTACTTAGCCATCAAATATGTGACGTATTGCACGAGACCCTTATCTTTGCTTTACTGCACATATTTAATCCCATCTTTTATCACAATACCATGATAACTTTTGTCTACTTGCTGACCGCTGAGGTTATAGCGGAAATGACGGTTACCAGGAAAAGGCTTATCGACTGATACATCCGCAATACCTGTAGTGCTACTCACAAGCATGATTTCCTCTCCAGCCTGAGTTGGGATATCATAGAGATAGGTATCTTCAAGCAGGGTTGCAGGAATCTTACTCTTATCTTTCACGATAGGCTCTGGCATTCCATAAGGCTGCATCAACACATTGGTATTATTACCTTCTGCTGTCTTAAGAGCAACACCACCGGTCTTGTAAAGAGGTGATGCCGAACGCAGGCGAAGATTCCCACCAATGGTAGACTTAATCGTCAACTTCACAATTTTACCATCAGCCCATTGAAGGTCGGTCACCACAAATCCACCACGTGAACGAAGACCCTTAACCTCACCACCAGCTTTCCATTCGGAAGGCAAGGCAGGAAGGATGTGCAAGAATCCCGCATGCGACTGTACAAGCATCTCAGCAATGGCAGCAGTAGCACCGAAGTTGCCATCAATCTGGAATGGAGGGTGAGCATCAAACATATTGGCGTAAGATCCTCCGTCCGAAGAAGCTATAGTGACATTAGGATCGAGCAAAACAAGCTGATTCTTCAGAATCTTCATGGCATGGTCGCCATCAAGCATACGAGCCCACATGGCCTCTTTCCATCCCATGGACCAGCCACGAGCTGCATCTCCACGTCCTATAAGACTCTTAAGAACAGCCTGATAGAGCGTAGGATTCTCGTAAGGAGATACCTGATTGCCAGGATAGGCACCCCAGAGATGTGAGAGATGACGATGGGATGACGTCTCCTTATCCCAGTCTTCCTGCCATTCCTGCACCTGTCCGTACTTACCTATTCTCCATGGGGTAATCTTCGATTTCAAATCATCGAGGGCATCAGCAAAAGAGATATCTTTATCCAAAGCACGAGCTGCAAGAGCCGTATTCTTCAAGAGGTCGTACACCATTTCATTATCCATTGCCACACCACCAAAAAGAGCTATACTTGCCGTGTTTCCATCACTCTTGGTGAATTTGCCAATGCCTGGATGGTTTTCTGGAGAGTTGCTTGGACAGACTACCATATAACCTGTTTCGGGATCTTTCACAAGAAAATCCTGGAAGAACTCGGCAGCACCTTTCATCAATGGATACACCTCAGCAAGATACTGTTTGTCTCCAGAGAAAAGATAACGTTCCCACAAATGTGAACAGAACCAAGCATTACAGGTTGGCCATACTCCTACCGTACCATTATCTACAGCACCCGTGGTACGCCAAATATCGGTGTTATGATGCAGTGTCCATCCACGTGCGCCATACATCTTTTGTGCGGTTTCGACTCCTGTCACACTTACATCTTTCACCATCTCTACAAATGGCTCATGGCATTCTGCAAGGTTAGTAACCTCTGCAGGCCAGTAATTCATCTCCACATTGATGTTTGAGGTATATTTGGAATCCCAGGCAGGGTATTGGCGTGCATCAGGATTCCATATTCCCTGCAAGTTGGCAGGTTGCGTACCTGGCTGCGAAGAGGAAATAAGAAGATAACGCCCAAACTGGAAGTAGTTAGCAGCAAGCTGTGGATCGGACGTTTTGTGAAATTCCTTGATACGAAGTTCTGTATCCTTAGCCTCTTGTACTGCATTGCCTTGGAGAGTAAGGTCTACTCGGTCAAACTGATTCTTATATATAGCTTTGTGGTCGGCCAGTGTCGTAGCATAATCCTTCCCACTTGCCACGTAATCCTGCAAATAGGTGAGAGCAGCAGCGTTTGCATCACCACTCACATCATTGTACTTTTTGAAGTTTGTTGCCTGCGATATAATGATGGTAGCATGGGTGGCTCCTGTGATATTCAATCGGGGAGCATTGGTTGCAGCCCCTGCCGTACCTTGTCCATAGATTGTAGTCAGGTCGTCATCGATACTACCATCACAATCTATCACACGAATATATGTACAGAGTTGCAACTTGTTATCCACATTTTCGCATTGGTTGCGAGCTGGACCCATCACAGCCTTAATGGTACGACTGTCATACAGTTCGTTGGAAATAAGTTTCTCGATATTCGTCTTGTTACAACCTGCATAAGATACGTTGAAATCGAGTTTTCCTGCCTGGTCGGCCTCAAGACGTACTACCGTCACATTATCTTTAAACGATGTGAACACCGTGCGCTTATATCCCACATTCTTTATATGATATTCCACATGACTCGTGGCTGTATTCATGTCCAGATAGCGTACATAGCCCTGTGCATCAACAGAATTCTCGGTTTGGGCTCCTTCCATATCATCGAAGCGCTGACCAGGGAATCCGATAAGCATCACACCACCCGCGCGATAGCTTGCTCCATGAGACCCTTGTGACATCCAATTGGTGATAGCAAGATTCTGCACCGAAGCATAATCTTTATTGAAAATACCTTGTTGTACTTGCTTCAACACTCCCAGTGCATGGGAATTGTAATTGGTGTTAGGTCCCTGATCCCAGAAGGTGTCTTCATTAAGTTGCAGTGTGTCACAGGCTACACTACCCGAATGCATAACACCCAGACGACCATTTCCCAATGGGAGTGCTTCCTCCCAATAACCTGCAGGTTTATTATACCATAAGTGGTTTTTACTCTCAATAACAGGAGCTGCAATAGGATCGGTATCTGCTGTGGTAAAGCTGAACTTTACTGCTTCTCCGCTTACATTACCAGAAAGGTCAATAACTGTATTCGCAGGCAACTCAAAAAGATACGTACTACTCTTAGCAAGCGAAGAATAGGCAAAACGCAAGCTATTACCATTTACTATGGGGTCTATCACTGTCGTCTTATTGGTTGCAACGTTAGTGAGTTTTGCCATCGCACCCTCTGCCAGTTGCACACTCTCATTGAAGTCGATTACAATAAAACCTTTCGTAGATACATGAGTCTGCATATCAGCAGGACGACTTGTTAGAAACTTTGGAGCCTCATGGTCATCGGCAAGAATATTCACGTATTTCAGATTGTAGTTACTGTTTTTCGTTGCTTTGGTAATGAAAAGACGAACTATCACGCTCTCCTTATCATCAGCATCGAGGTCATATTTCGCATCTACATAGGTATTCCAATGGCTTCCACTCACATAGTCGTCGAGAATTTTCCATGTGACTCCTCCATCCACTGAATAAGCTACGCCAAAGGGAGTAGAACTACTCGACCCATCCCCTATCGAGAAGTTCAACTTCACATTACGAAGACTTACTGTCGGAAAGCTCACTTCAAAGTATTGATCGTGCTTAGAAGCATCATGATAGTCGGCCTTGGAGGTAAACTTATTGATAGATGCTGTGTTAAGGCGCAACAAGTAACTATCTTTGCTTTGCTTCACCTCCCACTTTCCATCACTGGTCTTCAGCGTAAGTTTGTACTGATCCAAAACACCATTACAAGTATTTGGCAAAAATACGGGTTGCTTGGTTTTCCATGCGGTATTTGTAAGTGCAGTCCACCCACTACCATCTGGTGTATAAGTTACTACACTCCCATTACTCGATGCTTCCCATCCTTGTGAGAAGCCCCATGATGCCACTACGGTTTGAGCTGCCGCACATATTGACGGGCAAGCAACAATCAAGCCCAACAATACAAGCATCATGCGGCATAAACGTTTTGTCATTCTGTACATGATTTAGTTTTTTGATGAATGTTTTAATTATTAGTTATCTCTTAATTGTATATTGAAAATCTGCCGCAAAAGTAGTGATAAATGGGTTTTCATATGTGGATTATCGTCTTTTCATGGTGGATTATCGTCGAAAAACACTATAAATGAAGAAAAACTGCACAACAACTGTCGGAAGGCTGCACAATAATTAATATGAAACCGCACAACAGATGATGTGCGGTAATAGGAGTAATATGAATTTTAAAAAACTCATATAACCTGTTTAGGAAGGTATCGTTAATTTACGCTACATTCTAAGCTAACTGTATTTTGATAACTATGCTTTGGATAACATCATCACCATTTCAGGCGACCATACTTCTCTTTATACCATAGTTGCCAGCCATTGACCAGATTCTGCCATACCACATAGGCACCAGGAGCCACGGCTGCCAAAGGATTGAGGAATGTAAGGGTGAGCCAGATACCCACAATTGTATTCTTCTGACCCAAAGCCTGTCCGGCACTGATGCTGGCATCCCAATGACGTCCCACAGCCTTGCCTATGGCAAACTGAACAAGACATACCACCAAGGGAACAATAAGCAACAGGGCAAGTATCCAACCCGAAACGGTGGCATGAAGGAAGTTGCGCAGAGTTTCACCCATGAGTATCGTCAGGTTGAAACACCACATATAGAATCCCAAGTCTTTCACACTCTTCACCTTATCAACAAAACGGGGCAGGAACTTGCGACTCAGCAGGGCAAGCAACAAGGGAACCACCAGCACGGTGGTGACATTGCGGAACACCATCATACTCATATAGAGAAATGACACATCGGCTCCCTTCTCTACCATCGGGAAAAGAGAAGGAATAATAATCATTGTGAAAATATTGGCTATCACAGTATAGGTGGTGAGGGAGCCTATGCTGCCTCCCAACTTCTCGGTCACTACCGCCACGGCAGCTGCCGTAGGACAGATGAAACAAATAAAGGCTCCCTCAAGGATGACCTTCGCCTCATAATTCTTACCAAAAAGACAGATGGCAATCACCATCAGCAATGCCAAGGAGGTGCGGATGAGCTGCAACACGAAATGCCATGCCTTAGGCTTCATCTCCTTAATCTCTATCTTGCAGAAGGTAACATACAACAGGGCAAAAAGCACCACCGGCATGAGTTCAACAAGGCGTGGACCCACCGCGTCACCCAATGGCTGCAAGAAAGGAACATTGGCAAAAATCAAATACCCCAAGGCACCCAAGACGAGGGAACAGGGCAAAGCAAACTTCCTGAAAAACGAAAACACCTTCATCATACGGACATGTTTTAGCGAAAAGAAAAAAATCCTCCTTGGTCAACCAAGGCTGACTTCAAGAGGATTTTTTAACTCCATTTATATTAAAGCTATAGCTTAATCTTTGTTGCTGCGCTTGCGCTCCAAGTGATCAAGGATAACCTTGCGCATACGCATGTTCTTTGGTGTGACCTCCACATACTCGTCCTCGCGGATGTACTCAAGGCATTCCTCAAGACTCATCACGGTCTTAGGAATCACGCGAGCCTTATCATCAGAACCAGACGCACGTACGTTGGTCAACTGCTTGGCCTTAGTAACATTGATGACCAAGTCGTTTTCGTGAACATGCTCGCCCACTACCTGGCCTGCATAAACCTCCTCACCTGGGTCGATGAAGAACTTACCACGATCCTGCAACTTATCAATGGCATAAGCATAGGCGGTACCTGTCTCCAAAGCTATCATGCTACCGTTGCTACGGCGACTGATCTCGCCCTTATAAGGCTGATACTCCTTGAAGCGGTGTGCCATAATGGCCTCGCCCTGCGAAGCTGTCAGCACATTGGTACGAAGACCGATGATACCACGTGAAGGAATATCGAACTCGATATCCACACGGTCGCCCATGTTGAGCATGGAGGTCATATCGCCCTTACGACGTGTCACCATATCAATCATCTTAGAGGCAAACTCCTCTGGAACATTGATGGTCAACTCCTCTACAGGCTCACATTTCACACCGTCGATTTCCTTATAAATAACCTGTGGCTGACCTACCTGAAGCTCATAGCCCTCGCGACGCATTGTCTCGATAAGCACAGAGAGATGGAGCACACCACGTCCGCTGACAATCCACTTATCAGTAGTATCCTCGTAAGGCTGAACACGAAGGGCAAGGTTCTTCTCCAACTCCTTGTTCAGACGGTCCTGAATGTGACGGGAGGTACAGAACTTGCCTTCCTTACCGAAGAAAGGTGAGTCGTTGATGGTGAAGAGCATACTCATGGTAGGCTCATCGACAGCAATAGGAGGAAGAGGCTCAGGATTCTCGAAGTCGCAGATGGTATCGCCAATTTCGAACTTCTCCAGACCGACAACGGCACAGATATCACCTGAATCCACATGGTCGGTCTTCTGGTGTCCCATACCTTCGAAAGTGTGGAGTTCCTTGATCTTAGTCTTCTCCTGAGTTCCGTCGCGATGGCAGATCGTGATATTCATACCATCCTTCAAGGTACCACGGTGTACGCGGCCCACTGCAATACGACCCGTATAAGAGCTGTAATCCAAAGAGGTGATGAGAAGCTGAGGTGTACCCTCCAACTGTTTTGGAGCAGGAATGACCTCTACAATCTTATCGAGCAGATAGTCGATGTTGTCAGTAGGAGTCTTCCAGTCTTCAGCCATCCAGCCATTCTTGGCAGAGCCATAGACTACAGGGAAGTCGAGCTGTTCCTCAGTAGCATTGAGGTCGCACATCAGGTCGAACACCATCTCGTAAACTTCCTCAGGACGGCAGTTAGGCTTATCCACCTTATTAACTACAACGATAGGCTTCAAACCCAACTGCAAAGCCTTCTGCAGCACAAAACGAGTCTGAGGCATAGGACCCTCGAAAGCGTCGACAAGAAGCAGACAGCCGTCCGCCATATTGAGTACACGCTCTACCTCGCCACCAAAATCAGAGTGACCAGGAGTATCGAGAATATTGATTTTAATACCTTTCCAATTAATAGACACATTCTTTGAAAGAATGGTTATACCACGCTCACGCTCCAAGTCGTTGGAGTCGAGAACTTCGCCACTGTTATCCTGGCCATCACGGAAGAGTTTGCCAGCGAGCATCATCTTGTCTACCAGGGTAGTCTTACCATGGTCTACGTGTGCAATAACTGCAATGTTTCTAATGTCTTGCATTTTTTTACCTTAAGTACTTTATGAATTTGGGTGCAAAATTACAAAAAATATCGGAAAAGTTTGCATGAATAACAAAAAAGTTGTAACTTTGCACCGCATTTTTAAAATGCACAATATTTTATTCAATCAATTATTAAGTTTTTAAGCAATGTATTTAGACAAAGCAAAAAAAGAAGAGATCTTTAGCAAGTACGGAAAGTCTAACTCTGATACTGGTTCAGCTGAGAGCCAGATAGCATTGTTCTCATACCGTATTGCTCATTTGACGGAACATGTTAAGCAGAACCGTAAAGATTATACTACAACACGTGCATTGACACAGCTTGTAGGAAAGCGTCGCGCTTTGCTCGACTACTTGTACGACCGCGATATCAATCGCTACCGTGCCATCATCAAGGCCCTCGGTCTCCGCAAGTAATCTTGAGCAATTTGCTAAAAAGACATTCAATCCCATCACTCTCGCTGAGAATGATGGGATTTTTTATGTTATTAATAGCCATTCAAGCTACCATCCCATCACCTGTTGATCACCAAGATAATAATTAGGTTTATCTACTGGCAGAATTATCAAAAGCACTTACATACTAATTACTTCCATTGTCACAACCGTAACATTATCTTTACCACCAGCTTGCAAAGCGGCTTGTACATACTGCCGTGCTCCACTGCCGTGCTCCAACAATTCATGAATAATTTCATTAGAAACCAAGTCTGACAAGCCATCTGAACAGATTACATATCTATCACCAACGACTAACTTCATAGACTTTACATCCATGAACGCCGTACCTGTTCCTAACGCATTATAGATTAAATTACTTGGGATGCTATCATCACCCAACCTTGCTCTTTCGGAATGATCATCTGTCAATTGTTTCATACATTCATACCGATAACGATAAGTTCGACTGTCCCCCACATTCATGACAAAGAGGCTATTACCATAAGCCAACAATCCCGTAAAAGTGGTTCCCATATTTCGCAAAGAAGGGATTCGATCGCCTTTTTGCTTTATTTTTGCATCGACGTCTCTTGCCCACTTTTTTAAACGCACAATTACAGCATTGTCTTCCAAGTCTACAGGAAGCAACTCCACGAAATCATTAAAAGAAGTTGCAGCCATTTCTGAGGCAACTTCTCCGCCATTCATTCCTCCCATCCCATCTGCCACAATTGCCGCAAATGGAATATTCGGTGTCAATTCAAAAGCAAATGACACGGAGTTATCTCTTACGAGTTCGCCGAACACAAGAGCCATATCTTCATTATTTGACCGCAACAATCCTTTATCGCTAACGACCTCATACTTTATCTTCATCTAAATCACAATATAAAAATGAACGACTCTTACTTTCTATTCTACCATAAAGTCATAATAGGAAGCAATTCTAACTAAATCACCCATGCAAAAAGTTCCCACTGGCGAACATGGCATCCCATTAACCTTGGTTCCATTTCGAGAACCTAAGTCTGTGATTTCCCATCTACTATCAGACAATTTTCTTAATCTTGCATGAGTTCCCGATATGTATATACATTTAGAGAGGGCAGAAACATAATTGCCATTTGTTCTACCTATGACGGCACCATCCAACAATGGTAACTTGATATTCTCTGCACGACAAAACAGGCAAGTTGGTTGCTGAACAGAAGGAGTCGGCGATGCCACTGTGCTTGAATAAACAGATGTAGTATCCTTTTGAACAACCTCTTGGGCAACACTCTCCCCTTCAGTAGCTTCAACCAACTTACTACCGCATTTTCCACAACACTTGCCTGGTCCCTTGCCAACGATATGACAGTTAGGACAGACATATTGTACTTGCCCGCATTGGTCACAGAACAGACTATCAGCATCTATATCTGCACCACACTTATAACATTTAGCCATATTTACAACTTTATTTCATTAATCTTCTACCAACATATCATCAGCTTCAAAGACATGCAAATCCGCCCTATCAAAGTTTGGTAGATATATACGTTTACGCAACCGCCTACCTTGATTGAGTTTTACTCTATCATAATAGTTGTTTACCTCACGAGCATTAGCAAAGTGCATGGTCTTATTATATACCAAATCAGAAAAGTATCTGCACATTGCATCATCAGCCTGCTGCGTCATGCGCATCTCATTCTTCAGCACAATTTTCCTAAAAATTTCCGCCAACTCTTCCGCAGTATAGTCCTCGAAGTGAATTGTTCTCGTATAACGAGACTCCAACCCTGAATTTGTTGCCAGCCATTGTTTCATCTCTTTAGGATAACCAGCAGCTATACTTACGAAACGTCCTTTATAATCAAGCAACTTGGTTAAGAGCACAGGCATTGCATTCTTTCCAAATCCACTATCACAAAGTGAATAAGCTTCATCAATAAAGAAGATACCACCCAAGGAACGCTCTATCTGTTGAGCCGTTTTCTCGGCAGTTTGACCGACATATTGCGCTATCAAGTCTTTACTTGTCACTTCCACCACCTTATTAGACGGCAATAGTCCCAAGGAATAGAATATATTGCCCATGATACGAGCCACAGTAGTTTTTCCCGTACCAGGATTACCAACAAATAAATAATGATCCAAGTTGATTTTGACAGACTTTCCACTTTCCTTTGCCCTCATCTGCTCTATTACCAAAGTGTCCGCCATTTCTCTGACGGCTTCCTTCACCGCTTTCAATCCGACAAGGGAATCCAGCTCCTTCATACATTCAGACATATCCACTTTCTTTGGTGGATTGTAAGGTATATCTTCCGCCTCTATTGTTGCAAGTTGTTCCAACGTAGCATCATAAGGCAATCGGTCTGCCTGACGACTGATTGTTTCATTAAACAAAGATATGATGGTGCCAGCATTACCAAAATTTTTGCTTTTGGTAGTAACCATCTCTTCTATTTTTCTGGTCAACAAAGTCTCGGCATCTGGTGTCAGATGATACTGTCCCTTATCAACTTGCTGCTTGAAAATCTTAACTAAATCATCTGCAGAATAGTCATCTATATGGATGCGATGGGTAAAACGCCGAGACAAGCCTGGATTTGCATTAGCTATAAATTCCTCTATTTCTTGCTTATATCCTGCAATAACCGTAACAAACTTACCTGCATCATTAGACATACGAGTCATCAATGCTTCTACAGCAGCAACACCGTCGGCATCTTTCTGTCCTGGCGTGTTCATTGGAATCAAATTATAAGCCTCATCAATAAACAAGATACCGCCCATAGCTTCATCCACCGCCTTGTCCATATTGATACCTGCCGAATTAGCATAACTATTGAGCAAAGTCTTGCGTTCACGTTCCACGACATGACCTTTAGAGAGAACACCCATAGCTCGGAACACTTGTCCCAAACGTTTGGCAATCATCGTCTTACCAGTTCCAGGGTTACCAGTTATTGCTATATGGATATTGGTAAGCGAGGCATTTCCTGCTCCCATTTCTGCACGTCTTCTTTCATTCCTTACTTTTTTAGCAATAGACTTCAATTGTTCCTTGACTTGGTCCATACCAATGATGTCATTCAAAGAAGCCAACACCTCATCAACACTAAGAACCTTACCTGTCTCCTCCCCTTCAATATCATTCATTGTGATGATTCTCTCCTCACCCTCATGATAACTTCCGTTTTTCCTTGCCTCGACCATACGTGAGCGCAAAGAAGAGACAGCTCGATTGAAAACATTTCGCACTTCACGAGCATTTCCGAACGTTCTCACTCTTCCTTGATACATTCTGTCAAAGAAGTTGCCTACTTGGATTTCAGCATCAGAAGACAACACATAATGTTCTTCCGAATGTTTCAACATACCCTTAAATATCTGAGTCAGCTGCGCTCCATTATAATCTGGGAAATTGACGACCTTGTTGAAACGCGAAGCTAATCCAGAATTAGCTTCCATGAACTCACCCATTTCTTTGGTGTAACCAGCTATAATAACAACCAATTTTCCTCGACGATTCTCGGCACAAGTGATAATCGTATCTATAGCTTCTTGACCAAAATTATCGTTCTCTGAATTCTTTAGCGAGTAAGCCTCATCTATGAAAAGCACTCCCCCCATAGCCTCATCAAACTTTGCCATCACACGCTTTGCCGTATCACCCACATAATTAGAAACCAAATCTGCACGACTTACTTCTACAAGTTGACCTATAGGCAATGCCCCCAATGCATTAAGAGCCTCCGCAAAAAGACGAGCCATTGTCGTCTTTCCTGTGCCAGGATTTCCAAGGAACTGGTAATGGTCTGTGAGTTTGATGACAGCATCTTCGCCTCTCATGCGCCTTTGCTCCTCTATATTATAAGCAATCTCCTCAACAGCTTTTTTTACTTCCTCTATCCCAACATATTTCTCGAACTCTTTTTTTATGTCCTCATACGTCTTCGGATAGTATTCTGTGCCCTCTACGAGATTCACATCAACCTCCTTCACATGGCCCCCCAACTGACAAGCAGCCAAATCTATCTCGTATGCTTTCGATGCGGCATTATGTCCTTGTGGACGTAACTGTTCATTTGGATGGCGTAAATCATTGTTGAAGATACGACACAACTTCTCCTTTGCCACCTCTGTCATAGCTAAATGATACTTATGTTTCAGAAGGAAAACCGTTATGTCAGCCATATCCTTGACACGAAGCGAAGGCAAGTCATAGAAGTAGTCTATCTCGGCGGCTGTGGCAGGGTTATTGTCGAAAAACTCCTTCAGCCTTTCCAACCCCGTGAATACCACAACAGGCTTGGTAGGGTCTTCACGCCAATTCCTTACATATTTCAAGATACAGTCTATCTGCTCAACTTGCTTTCCACCAATATCATTCACCAACTTATGCGCATCCTTAACTATGATTACACATGCTCCATACGTTTCCTCATTCTTATCCAAGTTTTTTATAAACTGCGGATAATCAACAGGGGATATAACGACAGGGGCTTCTTTGGATATAAGTCCATTATGATACAATTCATATCCAATTGCCTTAGCAACCGTTAACTTGCCAGTTCCTGACTCACCCGTGACAACAAAGCTCAAGTTCATCCTTTGTTTCATATTGAAACGACGGCATCTAACATCCATGGAGCGAGCCTTACCTACAACATCTCGCAATAGGCGCACTATATCGTTTTTGCCTATAAGAGAATCGAAACCAAATTCCTCGTCCTTGCGATTTGGTTTTCTATCTATAGCCACCTGTTCATCTGGTACAATGATAGCAGACCCACACCATTTGCAAAAACGAGCAATTGGCCGATTATCTTTATTGCATTTAGTACATTTCATCTTACTTTTCAAAAAGAGTTTTACTCTACGCTATTACCTTGTGGATCCTTCACTTTAGCGAGTATTCCACTGTCGGTCTCAACACCATCTTTTTTGTGGTTATATTCTATAGTCATATTGCTTTCCTTTGGCTCATAGAACTTCATCTCATAATAGTCATTGTCCATTTTTGCTCCATTTCTATCCAAGACATAGAATGTATAATGTTCTTTGTCATCCGGGTTGACCTCTGCCTGCAATTTATAGGATGTGGTCTCGTCGCTCTCTATCGTCAAATCTGCCAAGACTGTCTTCCTATCGTCAGTAATATCAACAACAAGTGTATATTTGCCGTCATTTTGAAATTCATAGGTTCCACACATTCTCTGCAAGAACATTTCTTCCCCCAAAGTAGAAGCTTCTTCCTTCTCAGCATTCACATTATCCTCCGCCTCGTTATAAGGAGTATCTTGAAGGCTCTCGGCATTCTCTGCTTCCGCCTTTGCCTCCATTTCTGCCACATACTTGTCATGACTATGCTTTTCCACAGCCTTACTTCCTATGACGAAGCACAATAGTAACGAGCCAAGAGCCAAAGCGAACAACACCATTGCTTTCTTATACAACTTAGGGCGGCTACTCTCCGCAACATTGGCACTTTCATGATACACACTTACAGGATAGTCCTCACTGTCGCCCAGGAGTTTTTTCTTAGAGTCGAAAGCTTCTCCCATTATCACACGTTTTCCTGCATCTATTAGTTTTGCGTCGTCAGGATCAACATCTTTTACAAATTCATTCTTGACCATGTGGTATGCTTGGTATGCCAAGTACCAACAATAAGCCACCATCACCCATGGGAACAAGAAACCGAATTTCCTACAGAACCATGAAATGATGAAGTAGCCTAAGAGAGCACCGATCAAGCCACCAGGCCAACTTCCAAGATACAGTCCAATGATACCTACGATAATCGCAGCGATAAAGCCCACTCCCTCACCGAAATCGACCATGACCTCATCAAAGAATGACTTGCCAGCATAAAGAGAAAGAACAGCAAAGGCTATACTGATAATCACAAGAGGCAAGATGCAAAAATTTTTCATTATCTTCTTGAGAGGCTCCAGTTTATCCCATTGTCTCTCCATGCGTTCTTTTGCACCATTCACTTTCGCATCAGCAAGCATACCTTGCTTGTAATACTTGCTACTCGTTAGTTTGGAAGATATATACTTGTAATAATCCCATGTCAAGTCAAAATAAGAACGTTTCTTATAATCTGTAAAAGGATCCTCCTGGAAGAACAAAGCGACCCAATCTGCCAACCTATTCTGCTCCTTCTCCGACATATTGAATACATCCATAAAGTGACTATCTATATCATTCAACGAGCTAAACTTCACTTTAGCAACAGTTATCGCAGGCACCTTTCCAGATATACCCGTAACTGCCTTCATTCTTGCCAATTCTTCATTATAAGGACCATAACGTTTGGAATTTGACGCAGACTTTAAGTCCAGGCACTCGCAAATATAGCTTGGATACTTTGCATATTTTGGACGAGAATAGAAATAAGCGTCCAAGCGTTCCTCGTCTATATTACTAATAAGCCGTCCCTCATAGTTACATACAAAAAGAACGTCTTGATTATCATATTTTTTTACCAAGAGCTCTGCAAAATCAGAAGGTGTCACCAGTTCTGAGCCGTCATTTACCTTCTTGAAGTCAAAGCCACAGTCAAATGCTATCGTATAAAGCATCAACCATCCTTTGACGGTATCCTTGACGTTCTCATATTCACTTAACTTACCCTTGACCATCATGAACTTCGCCAAGTCTCGTTCTGACAACCAAGCCATGAAATCAGGTTCGAGCAACCCTTTCGCTTCTTCGGTCGTTAAGTCATTTACCTTCGACAAGAGTTCGTCAAGACTATTGATTTCGATTACCTTTTCGGCATTTTGATTTTCCAGAACAGGAAGTTCTGGAGGTAAGCGATACAGCAGATAAGGAAGACCAGGTGTCAAGCGATACATCAGCAATGCCGTATATACCAAAGGTTTTTCCCGAACATTCTCTGGCGAAGAAGGCAAAGAGTCCTGTCCCACAATAGTATGCAAATATATCCACAAGATATGCTGCTCATCTTTAAGTTCCTCGCAGTATTCCGCAAAGTGAGCATATATTTCCGCACCTATCTGACTCAGAGGCACGACCTTTCCCTCCTTACCTACATAAGGAGTCTCTGGGTCTATAACCAACCGTGCCGCATACAATCCAGAATCCCGATTGTCAGGATAGATGTTTTCCGTTATCTCCTCCAATCTCGCAGCCTCAGGGAACATATCGTATTCTTTCAGCCAACGGCCTATCTGGTCTTGATACAGATAACGTTTTGCCAAATCAGGGTTCTCACCCATCATCTCAGCCAAATCCTGCAAGCTATTTGCCACCAATCCCTCTTTTACATTGAACGGAATACGGAAATCGGTACGTCCGTTAGGATTGATTTGGAATATCACCTTGCCTTTTGCCCATTCCTCAATTTCAGCCATACCTGCACGCTCCTTCACATTATTACGCGTCAATGCCATCATGAGTGAAAGTGTGTGCTCGGATATTTCCTGAAGAGTAGGATAAGGAAGTTTGTTCTCTTGCTTCATGGTCACAAGTTCCTGTTCCTTTCCTATCAAGAAGCCTTCACCTTTCCACAGGGCGACAAGTGTCATACCTAAGGAATAGAAGTCTGCCTTAGTGGTCACCACCGGCGAAAAACTCTGCATCTGCATATACATTTCAGGAGCAGCATAGACTACCGAGCGAGCTTCCTCTATGAGTTGGCGATGCTTGTCATAAATCATATTTCCTTCATCATCCAGCATCATAGCTATGCCGAAATCCGACAAGACCAAGTGCTTGCGTTCCTTGTCAACAAACAAGAAGTTACCAGGCTTTACGTCCCGATGCAAGATATGATGACGATGGCAGAAGTCTATAGCGATTGCCATTTCCAAAGCAACACGCTTAAACTCCTCTTCCTTGCCCTTGAAATTTACTTCAGCCAACGAGCCACCTTCACAATATTGCATCACTTCAAAGTCATGCGTCCATCCCGTTTTAGGGTCTGTCCACAAGCCATGCGAACTAATGCTGACCAAAGGGCTGCCCGCTCCTCTTGTCTTGGTCATAATCTCCTCCAACACATCATGGTTAGGATGGCGATTAGGCTTGTATATCTTCAACACGAAAAGTTCGTCATTTCGCTTTACCAAATAGACAAAAGCTTCGCCTGAACTTGCAGACAACAACTTTTCATACGTATATTGCTTGGAGCTACTCTGCCCCATACTCGTCAATTCTATTGCTTCAAACTTCGGCTCTTCCTTTGGAATCGCAGGAGCAATATCACTTGTTCCACCAGGAACGGCCGTAGCATTAGGAACGGCTGTAGCATTAGGAATCGCTGTTTCCGACATTGGGACTTCTGTTGCTTCAGGAATCGCCGTAGATTCTGGCACAGAGGTTGCTTCAGGCACTGCAGTAGCACCTGGCACCATCGTATTGATTTCATTCAAAGGATTCATTTTTATTATGCTTTAAGATTAATAATTGTCAAGTCAAAATTTCCGCTTCTGTGGTTTTGATTATATATTCCCACTCACCACCAAGTTCCTCTCTTACACACTCAGAAGGCTGATTATGCCTACAACCACAATAGTTACAAACCCAACACGTTTTTACTTTTTCACTTATCTGTATTTTTCTTGCACAGATAAAATTACGTTGCACTTCTGGAGTGGCATTAGGGTCAGGAAAGATGGATGCCATAGCAGCTTTCATCTCTTCGATTTTCTTTTGTAAATCCGCCAAAGAAGGGACACTTTGATGTTGCTTGGAAGTTTCTTTTTTTACATTTGGGCTTTTACTTTCTCTATGAATCGATTTGTCATCATCGGATATAGGCGCATTTTCCAAATGAGAAAACAGATTACCCCAATTCGGGATAACCGAGTGTTTAATACGATATAAATGCAGCGTGAATACGCCTCCTCCCCATTCCATTAGGAGTGGGTAATAACAGAAGGCTGAAAGAAGTTGTTTTGCCCTTAGAATAGTGACAGCTGTTTGGTTTCTTCGATGCAGTATCCCTGCAATGCCTTTGGCTTGTTGTCAAAGAAACAATATGCTCCCAATGCTGAAATAAGGTTCATGATAAAGTTGCTTACAGATCTATGTCGTGAGTGTACAATCTGTGCCGTATTCTTCAGCATATCGTTAATGGTTTCGATAATGTATCTCTTGCGCAGCATCATTCTGTCATAGAACGGCATCAGCTTGTTTTTCATGTTTACGCGCAACCCTGTTACCAGTTGTATTCCATCCTCAAAGAGGAAGTCAAACAGCTTCTGCGAAATATAGCCTTTGTCGGCGAACAGCTTGCCATACAAACGTTTAGCGAGAACCTTGAACACATTCGGGTCCTTGTCACTGACATTTGCGCCTGTAAGGACAAAGGCTATTATCTCGCCTCTGTCATTACACGCAAGGTGGAGTTTAAAGCCATGGCACCAACCCATTGTTCCTTTTCCGTCAGTGGCAATTCCCTTGAAAACCTTATTGGCATATCTCCTGAGATTATGGCATACGGGTATCATCGTGGAATCAACGAATGTTATGCCAGTACATCTTCCGAAAGCTCCCAGATTAAGGAAGAACATGAGCTGGAAGAACACGCGGCTTTCCAACTCCACAAAGCGGTTGTACGACACAGCTTTCGGAAAATACGACTTCATCGTACCCTTAATGAAGAACAGGTAGTAGTGCTTAAAATTGCGGAATGTACCAAAATGAAAATACAACAGAATGGTCATGATTTCACTGTCGGACAACGACGCTTGACGACGTCTACGCTTGGTTCCGCTATTGTCTTCAAGTAGGTTTCCTGCATTTTCTGCATCAAAATGTTTGCAAAACTCGTCTATAATACAAAATAATTCTGTAACTTTGTAATCGGTAGTCATATCAAATATATTTGTAACTTGTTGTAAATCACCTATAAAGGTACAAAATATTTGTGAGACTACCAACTTTTTTATGAACTATTCTTATCCCGAACTGGGGTAACAGATTACGATATTTATTCAAAAGTTGCTTATCTTCATCGCTCAACACGTCGACAGATACCTCGTCGGCCTCAGTTGTTTCTGGCACAGACAATATACTGTCTTGCATATCCACCAACTCCCGAGCCAACTGCCAAACCTTTTGCATACGAGGGTCATTCTTCGCCTCCTCAACAGCTTGGTGTGCCATTTCGTTGAGCGGAGTGTTACATACTCTGCAAAAACTTCTAAAATTCAAGGTCTTGCATTGAGGGCACTCGATACCTTGAGATGGATTTCCGCAATTCGTACAAAAGAGATCATCTGCCTCTTTCGCTTCTCCACAAAAAGAACAACGAGTTGCATTGACAGGGTGCATACAATGCGGACATAACGCCATTCCAGCACTTACAGGTTTATGACAATGAGGACATTCTTTTGCAAGAAGCGAATAACCACACTCCTCGCAAAAACGCATATTTGGGCTAATTACCCCCGCACAATTTGGACAAAAAGAGATCTGGTTTCCCACCTCTTCTCGCTGCAAGCCAACCTGGTCGCTTATACTTTGATGCTTATAGGCATTTTGTAAAGATTGATGTTCCATCAAATCAAAAATTGTTAGTTAAGTAAAAGATGAAATCGCTTTACGCTATCACAAATGCAAAACTAATCATTTTATTTGAAACAAACAACTTTTATGATTACTTTTTCTCAATATGTACCGAAAAAAGACAAAATAGGATTGTCTCTTTATAACAGAACTTTCGCATGCACGGAAGTTATAGTAGTTAAAGAAGTTATCACTCCCTTCGGTCGTTAGAAGTTATAGCCAATAGCCTTTTTGGTTGTATATTTAGCTATAAAGCATATGGCTTTAACTTCTCTAACTTCTTTAACTTCCCCATTTGCGAAAGTTGAATTTATAATACTTCTTACAGCGGAACCATGACGAAATCAGGAATTTTTGGTAACGCAATAACGAAGTCAGGTGCTTAAAAGAACAAAGAGGGTGTGTCATAAGTCTGTGACGCACCTTTTTTTTGTGTTTATTATATAAGAACCTAAAAATGTTCAGCATCAGCCAGACGTTTCGTCTTAGAAATCTTGAGACGACGGCTTATCAACTGTTTTATCACCCTGTCAACGATTATTTTTCCTATAGCCCAAACTACCAGATACCCCAAAGCAAAACGATAGTCGTAAGCAACCCATACCAACACAGCCAACATCCAAAGCCATTTCACTACGAACAGAAGTATACGTTTGTTTCTCACATAACTACTCTCGCGCTTGTCAATGGGATTATTATAAGACTGGTGCTTGCCCTGTCCATCTACTATAAAGCTGTAGCGATGATTGTTGTATGTGTAATAAGTGAAATAGAAGGGAACATAGAGAAGTTCACCTTGGTTGGTTAGTTCGATGTTTGTAGAAGTCTTTAACTTGCGCACCTTTTGATTACCAATCTGAGAATGCACGCTGCGCATCGCCAACTCATCCGTATGTGCCTTGCCCCACTTCTTCCATACATCCTCTGCACTCATAGTAGACAAGGCTGTGAGAATATGACTATCAGTGGCATCAATGTTGTCTGCCACAAAAGGACTCAGAGCCTCTGTATCGTAAGGTAAGCAAGCTGTAAAGTCGCGAAGTTCCTTGGGAAGTTCACCCTTGCCATCGTTGGCTAAGAACAAGTAGGCCATCTTGCCTGTTGCATTGCCATGAAGCTGCTGCTGATTAGCGCCATTGCCGCTCCAAGCCACCTGATAGGTACCCTCATAAAGATACATAGGCAGATAGATACAGAATACCTCCTCGGCATCGATGGCCTGGAAAACATCGCATGGAACAAAGTCGATATCAACCAAAGTTTGCGCCATCAAGTGCTTAAAACCATCTACATCAATGGTTGGCGACACATAACGCAAAGGCATGTGCGCTTCAACCGTCTGAAGTACATGGCTATTCATACGGTTATGACAAACAGGGCATGTTATAACCTTGTCAAATTCAAAGAAGTATGTTAGCTTAGCATTGCATGCCGGGCATTTCAACACTTGCAATTTACTTGTCTCTTCCATATATCTTCCTATTTTAATATTTTTCCTATGGTAATTCTATTATAGAGACATGATTTCCCTTAAAGGAACCATAACAAAATCTCTTTCCTCCATTAGGGGATGAGGAATCTTCAGGTCGGGCTGGTCTATATGAAGATCATCATACAGTAGAATATCTATATCAATAATGCGGTCGTGATATTCACCATTCACCGATTTGAGCTTACGGCCCATCTCTTGCTCCACCTTCTGAGTAGCCTCAAGCAACTGGCGAGGCGCCAAAGGAGTGAGCACACAGGCACATGCATTGATAAAGTCGTTTGGCGAAGAATAGCCCCACGGCTTAGTTTCGTATAGAGCTGACTGGCGCTCTACGTCGCCAATCAGCTCTCCTATCTTTTCAAGAGCCTCACGGATGTTACGCTTGCGATTGCCTAAATTGGATCCGAGACTCAGATATACTCTATGCATGTATACATAAATATGTTATTGAACGATGCTTCGCTTAAAACAAACGAAGCCATTTACTGCCTCAGCTATCACAGATATTAATCGTTGAGAATGAGCAGAGAGTCACCGAAGCAACCAAACATATAGCCATTCTTCAAAGCCTTCATATAGGCTTCATATACAAGGTCATAACCTCCAAATGCAGCAGTACTCATCATCAGTGTAGATTCTGGATGATAGAAGTTGGCCACCATGCAATCGGCCAGTCCGAACTCATAAGGAGGGAAGATAAACTTATTGGTCCATCCGTCAAACTCCTTCATCATTCCATCTGTACCCACTGCAGTCTCTGTAGCCTTGACCACACTTGTACCGATGGCACAAACATGATGACCGGCACGCTTGGTATCGTTGACCAGTTCGCAAGCCTCCTTGCCGATATGCATCTGCTCGGAGTCCATCTTGTGCTTGGTAAGGTCTTCCACCTCGATTTCATGGAAGTTGCCCAATCCACAATGCAAGGTAATAAATGCAGAGTTGATGCCTCTGATCTCCATACGTTTCATGAGCTCGCGCGAGAAATGAAGCCCTGTGGCTGGCGCTGTTACAGCACCTTCCTTCTCAGCAAACACGCACTGGAAGTCTTCCATATCTTCCTCTGTGGCATGGTGTACCTCGCGATTGTCGATAATATAACGTGGCAATGGAGCCTCGCCCAATGCAAAGAGCGAACGTTTGAAGACATCGTGCTGACCGTCCTCGTCATAGAGGAAGCGAAGAGTACGTCCACGGCTGGTGGTATTGTCGATTACCTCAGCCACCATCTCGTTGACATCATCAAAGAAGAGTTTGTTTCCTATACGAATCTTACGGGCTGGTTCTACGAGCACATCCCAGAGTCGCATCTCCTCATTCAACTCTCTGAGCAGGAACACCTCAATCTTGGCATCGGTCTTCTCCTTCGTGCCATAGAGTCGTGCAGGGAACACCTTGGTGTTGTTGAATACAAACGTATCTCCCTCATCGAAATAGTTGACGATGTCCTTGAACTCAATAAACTCGCCTTCGATAGGATTTCCGTTAGCATCCTTGCGGTACATATCTATGGTTTCCGACTTTTTGTGCAGAACCATCATACGCGCCTCATCACGACGGGTTACCTCAAAGGTGCGTTCCTCTCCGGTAGATGTCTTGACGATACGCTTAGTCTTGTGGGGATAAAGCGCCACTTGTGCCTCAGGCAACTTAAAGTTGAATTGTGACAGTTTCATGTTATATTTGTCTCCTTTCTAATGGTTACTAATTATATTCTATTACTATTCTGGAAATATCAAACTTGATGGATGTCTTCTATTTCCTGTTGTTCGAGCCATTCCCTGAAATTTTCGAAACTCACACAGTTGTCGACAGTAAAGTCGCCCACTCGGGTTCTTCTCAACTCAGTAAGAAAGGCTCCGCTTCCAAGTGCCCGACCTAAGTCGCGAGCCAAGGAGCGTATGTAAGTTCCCTTACCACATACTACGCGCAAACCGAGTTGCTTGGTCTCGTCGTCGTAATGGGTAAGTTCTATCTCGTCTATACGAACGCTCTTTGGTTTGAGCGTCACATTCTCTCCCGCCCTGCGCAAGGCATAGGCTCTGTCGCCATTGACCTTGACAGCACTATAAGTAGGCGGCACCTGCTGAATGTCACCGACAAACTGAGGCAACGTTTCCTCTATGAGCTGTCGAGTAATATGACGGGTGGGATAAGTATGATTGACCGTATGTTCAAGATCATAGCTGGCTGTCGTGGCTCCCAACTGAAGTGTCGCTGTGTACTCCTTAGTATGAGTCTGCAGCTGTTCTATCTCCTTGGTCTTCTTTCCTGTGCAAAGCACGAGCACGCCTGTAGCCAAAGGGTCGAGCGTACCTGCATGTCCTATTTTCACCTTATGGTGCAAAAACTTAGAAAGTACGTACCTGATATGTGCCAAAGCCCCAAAACTTGACATACGATAAGGTTTGTCGATGGCAATGATTTCTCCTGTCTGGAAATTCATGTCTGGCAAAAGATTTGTCGTTACTTATTATAGAAGAGAGAAAAGAATGGTGGCTAAACCTGCTATGGCACAATAGACGCCAAAGTAGATGAGTTTGCCTTTCTTAACAATATTGATCATCCATTTGCAGGCAAGACAGCCTGAAATAAAGGCAGCCACAAAGCCAATAATCATAGGCAAGGTGTCAACACCTCCAAGTGTTTCCTCTCCTTTCAGTCCTTTGATTAGGTCGAGCAACGCCTCGCCAAGTATGGGAGGAATGACCATGAGGAAAGAGAATTGTGCCATCTTCTCCTTCTTATTGCCCAACAGAAGACCTGTTGCGATGGTGGTACCTGAGCGGGAAAGACCTGGCAAAACAGCCAAAGCCTGGCCCAGACCAATGACAAACGCATGCCAAAGGCTTATGTTCTCACGCTGACGTGGTTTAGCATAATAAGAGAAAGCAAGGACCAGAGCAGTTACGAGCAACATGCATCCTACTATGAGCAGTCCAGAACCGAAGATTTTTTCTACTTCATCCTTGAAGAAGACTCCAACGACGCCAACAGGAATCATGGAGACTACAATATTAAGCGCATACTTAGTCTCCTCGTTCATCTGGAACTTAAAGAGTCCTTTCAAAATCCAGTCGATCTCTTTCCAAAGTACTACCAAAGTACTCATGACTGTTGCTACATGCACCAAGATAGTAAAACCCAGATTAGCCTCACCGTCAATACCAAACAAATAGGCACCAATAGCCAAATGACCGCTACTACTAACTGGCAGATATTCTGTAAGTCCCTGAACAAGACCTAACACCAAGGCTTCAAACCAATTCATTGATAAATACTATTTTTTTATTATTGAATAATGTGTATGTATCGGGATATAAATATTACTTATTGTCTTTTGGCTTACGAATGACAGCATAAATAATAGAAAGAAACCCAAACAGAGTAACTACTGGTGCTACTACGATACGGCGTGTGCTGAAAATATCGGTATCGAAAGTATGCTCGTCTGAGCCAGATCCGCTCATCAAGAGAAAACCGATGATGACAATAGCCATCCCCACAGCTAAGAGGATGAAGTTTACTTTGCCGAATGCTAAATTCTTCTTATCCATTTATTATATATATTAATAATGTGTAATGTTCGATATTCTAAATCTTATACAAGTCGCCAGCCTTCATCTTGAGGAATTTGTTGACAGAGATGCTGGCACAGATGGCAGTAATGATGACTCCAAAAAGGAAAACTGAACCACCCGTTATGGCAAGTTCCTGCCATCCCATCACCATAAGCAGTTCTGGCTCATGCACATACCATGCATAAAGACTGCCTCCCAAAAAGCCGTTGGCAATCAATGCCGACAACAATCCAATCAGTATGGCCCTATTCACAAAGGGACGTCGGATGAATCCCCATGAGGCTCCAACAAGTTTCATCGTGTGTATCGAGAAACGTCGGGCGTAAATGCCGAGCCTTACGGTATTGTTGATCAGCGAGAAAGATATAAACGTGAGGAGAGCCGCCACGATGAGCAATCCGATGCTTATCTTGGTCAGCATTTGATTCACCTGCTCTATCAGGTCATGCTGGTAAGACACCTCTGTAACACGTGGATAGGCTTTCAGTTCCTTGGCCACCCATTTCAGAGAGTCATTGTTGGCATAGTCGGCCTGTGCTGTCAACTCGATAGAAGGCTGGAAAGGATTGACTCCGGCAAACTCACTGGGGTTTACTCCAAGATCGTGAGTAGCCTCCTTAAGAGCCTTCGCCTTCGAAATATAGTTGATTGACTTGACATAAGGCTTGGCTTTCAACTGTTTGCACATCTGAACGACCTCAGAATTGGTCATATCCTGTTCAAGCATCACGGACACGACAAGGTTCTCCTTCACATAGGAGGAGAGATTTCTTCCCATAAGTACGGAGAATATGACCAGTCCGAGCAAAACGAGCACCATGGCGGTGCTTATACATAGAGTTACCACCTGCAATCCTCGGTGACTGCTGGGCTTATATTGTTTCTTTCTCATTTACCAAAAGGGTATAATATTCCAAATTTGGTGCAAAGTAACAAAAAAATGTGCGAATAAACGAAAGTTTAATAGACATTAACACAAGAAAGGAGAGTCACCCCATGGGTCAACCCTCCCTTTGTGTATAAAGAAAAAATCGTTTATTATAACTTTCGCAACTTACATCTTGGTGATGACACCTTTCTCTGTACTTTCGAGGAACTTGATGATATTGCGCACTTCTTCTCCGTCTGGCACCTGATCCTTGATCTGATTGATGGCATCAAAGAGAGATGTCTGACCGTGGAAGACAAGTCGATAAGCATTAGCTACATGCTTGCGAACCTTCACGTCTATATCGGCAGCCTCCATGATAATGCTGTTAGGACCCGCATACTTCACAGGCTTACCACCCGCAATAATATAAGGTGGAATATCTTTGGAGAAAGTTGTTCCTGCCTGTATCATCGCCAAGTCGCCAACTCTGGTCTTGGCATTTTCTACTACAGATGTAGAGTAGATGACGCCATTACCTATCACACAGTCGCCAGCTATCTTGGTTCCATAACCGAACACGCAACTGTTGCCTATCACGGTATCGTGAGAGATATGGGCACCTTCCATAAGAAAGTTGCTGTTGCCAAGCACTGTCTTACCACCCTTGTGAGTACCTCGGTTGATAACCACATTCTCACGGATAGTATTGTTATCGCCAATCACTACTTCACTCTCTTCACCAGTATAGTTGAAATCCTGTGGGAGGGCAGCGATAACGGCAGCCTGGAATACCTTATTATTATTACCCATGCGAGTACCATTCATGATGCTCACGAATGGATAGATGGTACAGTTGTCACCGATAACCACATCATCCTCAATATAGGCGAATGGATATATCTTGCAGTTGTCTCCTATCTTAGCCTTTGGAGAAACCTCTGCCTTTGGACTGATTATACTTGCCATAATAATCTAACATTTTACATTTAACACTTAACATTACTTGGCTCCACCACCCAATGCATAGTATAGGTTGACCACAGCCTGCATTTTGTAGAAGTCGTCAGCCACCTTGGAGAGCTGTACATTGAGCAATGATGACTGTGCCTGGATAACCTCAAGATAAGAACCACCAGCCTCGCCCATCAACTTACGGGTGTCTTCTACGTTCTGCTTGAGCACCTCGATCTGCTGTGCCTCGATTCTTCCCTTCTCGTCGGAAGAGTTGTAGAGTACGAGGGCATTGCTTACTTCGCTGCCAGCCTTCAACACTGCATCCTGCCAAGTGTTGTAAGCCTGCTCGTACTGCATCTTAGCCACCTTGAGTCCTGCAATGAGTCTTCCATTCTGGAAGATAGGCTGAACAAGTGAACCCACAGCAGAGAGAAGCCACTTTCCTGGATTTACGATACCAGCTCCAGCTGAGTTGGTAAAGGCACCAGTACCAGAAATAGTGATAGAAGGATAGAACTTGCTGCGGGCAGTCTCCACTCCATAGAAGCACTGCGCCAAGTTCATCTCGGCTGCATGTACGTCAGCCCGATTGTTGAGCAACTGCAAACCTACACCTGTAGAGAAGTTGGCAGGAAGACTCTGATTATCAAGTTTGCCCCGTGCGATGGCATGAGCCTGCTCGCCAAGAAGAAGGCTGAGCGAGTTCTCTGTCTCACGAATCTGTCGCTTCAGGTCTGCTTTCTGTGCAAGAACAGAGTAATAGTTAGACTCTGCTGCCTGCACCGATGTTGAGCGATAACCCATCTTGGCATCCTTGAGCAACTGCATTGTTTGCCATGTGTCCTTGGTAAGACCTTCCATATCGTTCACTATCTCAAGCTGCTTGTCGAGCATGAGGAGCGAATAGTACATATTGGCAATATTCGCAACGAGGTTCGTCTGTACAGACACCTGGTAGTCCTTCATCTGCAACAGCGCCATCTGAGCACCGCGCTTCTGTGAAAGAAGATTGCCAAAGAGGTCAACACTCCATGACGCATTCACTGGCAGACTATAGGTCTTTGTCGCTTTGTTACCGTCCCAAGAAGAGATGGTTCCCTGTGGGGTAAATGTAAAAGAAGGTATGAAAGCCAACTTGGCACACTTCAACTGCTCCTCAGCCATCTTTACGTTCAAAGCAGCATTGAGGAGATTGGCGTTATTGGCAAGTCCCTTCTCGATAAGAGTCTGCAACTGTGGATCGGTGAAAACGCTGCGCCAAGGAATATTGGCAAATGATGTAGTATCCTTCACTGCCAACGTATCAGATACAGAAGCAGAATCGCGTACGATACCATTAGTTTTCACATCTGGACGCTCATACTTTCCGTAGAGAGTCTTGCAGCTGCTCAATGAGAGCGCTGCGAGACCCAATATGATAATATTTAAATTCTTTTTCATTGTTTCGTTTGAAGTTACAACGTTATTACTTCTTCTCGATACCTTTTCTGCGATGAGCAGCATTAGCATACTGCTCCAACTCTGAGACAGCCTCGGCATTGAACTCGTCCTCAAACTTCAAAGGAGTAAGCTTCTCCTGCAACCACTCGAAGACGGCGAAGAGAGCTGGGACGACGAAGATCTGACAGATTGTACCGATCAACATACCACCTACAGCGGCAGCACCCAAAGTCTGGTTACCATTCTTGCCTACACCTGAAGCGAACATCAAAGGCAGCAGACCAATAACCATCGCCAGAGAGGTCATCAGGATAGGACGGAGACGGGCTCCGGCACCTAAGATGGCAGAATACTTAATAGCCATACCCGTACGACGACGCTCGAGGGCGAACTGTACAATCAGGATGGCGTTCTTAGCCAACAGACCAATCAACATAATCAACGAAATCTGCATGTAGATATCGTTAGAGTGACCGAAGAGGTTGGTGAAGATGAACGAACCTGCCAAACCGAATGGGATAGACAATACCACAGACAGAGGCAAGATGTAACTCTCGTACTGGGCACTCAAGATGAGGTAAACGAATACGATACAGAGTGCGAAGATCAAACCTGTAGAGTTGCTTGACTCTGCCTCCGAACGTGTCAGACCAGAGTATTCATAACCATAACCCTCTGGCAATGTCTGCTTAGCCACCTCGGCAATAGCCTTCATACCGTCACCGGTAGAATAGCCGCTGTTAGGAGTTACAGACACATCCATTGAGGTAAAGAGGTTGAAACGTGTGATGTTGGATGGACCATAAATCTTCTTCAAGTTCACGAATTCGCTCACAGGAGACATAGTGCCATCAGCACAACGTACATAAATCTTATTCAAGTCGTCTGGATGCATGCGGTTCTCAGGACCAGCCTGAATCATGACACGGTAGAGCTTACCATAGGCATTGAAGTTGGATGCATAAAGACCACCGAGGTAACCCTGCATCACAGCCAACACTGAAGATGGAGAAATACCGGCCTGCTTGGTCTTGGCAACATCCACATCCACCATGTACTGAGGATAGTTAGGGTTGTACTGTGTCTGCGCAGTCTGAATCTCAGGACGGGCATTCAGTTCCTTCAAGAAAGCCTTCACGTTGGTATAGAATCTGTTCAGATCGCCACCCGTCTTATCCTGCATAGTCATGGTAATACCATTCTGTACAGAGAAACCGGAAATCATAGGTGGAGCGAAGGCCAGAACCTGCGCATCCTTGATCGTGGCAGTCTGCTTGTAAATCATACCCAATACAGAAGTAGATTCCATAGGGTTGACAAACAATGCCTCAATACCGCCACCCGTACAAGCCTCCTTGATACGGTGGAAGAATCCACCCGGACGCTCCTCGAATGGCTTCAACTTTACGATGATGGTACCCTGGTTAGAACCAGCACCACCAATAAAGCTATAACCCATGATGGCGTTACGGGTTGCGATGGCTGGGTTGTTAGCCAGCATCTTATCCACCTGCTCCACTACCTCAGCGGTACGTTCCTGAGTTGTTCCAGGAGCGGTAGAGATACAAGCGAAGATTGTACCGGTATCCTCATCAGGCACAAGTCCAGTCTTGGTAGTACCCATCAGGGCAACCAAGCCCACGATGCTGACAGCCACCAAGCTACCAGCGATAATGCCATGACCGATAACCCACTTTACACCTTTCTTATATTTATTGGTAATCTTATCAAACTGATAGTTGAACCCAGCATGGAAGCGGTCGATAAGCGACAACTTCTTCTCGCCATGCTCCTCATCATGTGGTTTCAATAACACCGCACAAAGAGCAGGAGACAAAGTCAACGCATTGACAGCAGAGATGACGATTGACACCGCCATGGTAACACCGAACTCACGATAGAAGTAACCAGATGTTCCACCGATGAATGATACAGGAACGAACACGGCTGACATCACCAATGTAATAGAGATGATAGCGCCAGAGATTTCATTCATCGCATCAATAGAAGCTGTAAGGGCGCTCTTGTAACCCTGGTCGAGTTTAGCATGAACCGCCTCGACCACCACAATGGCATCGTCGACCACAATCGCAATGGCCAACAACAAAGCGGAGAGCGTCAGCAAGTTGATAGAGAATCCGAACACCCACAGGAAGAAGAATGCACCAACCAAAGCCACTGGTACGGCAATCATAGGAATCAAGGTAGAACGGAAATCCTGCAAGAAGATATATACCACGATGAATACCAATACCAAGGTGATAATCAAGGTAAAGATTACCTCTTCAATAGATGCGAACAAGAACTCGGTAACATCCATCAGGATGACATTCTTCAACCCTGGAGGATAACTCTTCTCCAGTTCATCAAGCGTTTTCTTTACGTCGCTGGCAATCTGGGTAGCGTTAGAACCGGCAATCTGCTGAACCATACCCATCACGGCAGGCTGACCATCATTGAGCAGGTTTACGTTATACTGCAAACCACCCAACTCAACCTTGGCAATTTCGCCGAGGCGGAGAGTCTGACCGGAAGTATTGCTCTTGATGAGAATGTTCTCATACTCCAATGGAGTCTTCAAACGACCCTTATAACGCAAGGTATATTCATACTGCATATCAGAACTCTCACCAAAGCTACCAGGGGCAGCCTCGATGTTCTGCTCTGCCAAAGCCTGAGAAACATCAGAAGGAACCAGTCCGAATTCCTTCATCTTCTCTGGCTTCAACCAGATACGCATAGAGTAGTTACGGGTAGAAGGGCTCTGCACATCACCCACACCATTGATACGCTTCAACTGAGGAACGACGTTGATTAAGGCGTAGTTGGTAACAAACTGGTCGTCGTAACGGCCATCGTCTGTGGTCAGAGCGAACATGATCACGTTGGAACTCTGACGCTTGGTTACGGTCACACCCACCTTTGTAACCTCGGCTGGCAGCAATGACTGTGCCTGGGACACACGGTTCTGCACGTTTACGGCAGCCATATCAGGGTCAGAACCCTGCTTAAAGTATACAGTGATGCTGGCATAACCAGAGTTGGAAGCCTGAGAAGTCATGTAAGTCATGTTCTCCACACCATTGATACTCTCCTCCAAAGGAGCGATAACTGAGTTCAACACCGTCTGAGCATCAGCACCTTGATAGGTGGTAGACACCGAGATGGTAGGCGGCGCGATGTTCGGATACTGCTCAATAGGCAGCGACACCAAGCCGATAGTACCCAGCAAGACGAAGAAGATAGAAACTACCGTCGAGAGTACTGGGCGTTTTATAAAGTTTGTAAATGACATAATTTACCTATTTTCCTTAGACCTTATAATATATTACTTTTTTCCGCCCATAGCTGTAGCGAATGCGTGAGCATTGTCCTGAGACTCACTCAACTTGGCAGCCTCAGCAATCTTCTGGTTGTAACGCTCCAGCGTGATAGGCTTGATCTGCTGACCATCGGTCAACTTGGTGATACCCTTCAAAACGATGCGGTCACCTACATTGAGGCCAGAAGTTACGATATAGTTCTTGCCGTCATCCTGTGGATTAACCTTAATCTCTGTATATTTTACCTTGTTATCCTTGGTTACGGCATAAACGAAAATCTTATCCTGCACCTGAGAGCAAGCCTCCTGAGGTATGACGATAGCGCTGTTGTTGTCGTTAGGAACAACGATAGAACCGGCGCCACCGCTCTTCAACAGCTTCTCTGGGTTGGGGAAATGAGCGATAAGAGATACAGAACCAGTGGCAGCATCGATGACACCACTCATCTTGACAACCTTACCTGGGTGATCATAGACAGAACCGTCAGCCAACTGCAACTTAACTGCAGGGAATGCGGCGATGGCAGCCTGAATACTGCCATTGGTCTTAGACATATTCAAAATCTGAGACTCAGAGAGTGAGAAGAACACCTCCATGGTGCTGATATTGGAAACTGTAGTAAGAGCCTGACCTGAAGCGCTTACCAAAGCACCTACCTTGAAAGGCAAGCTGCCAACAACACCTGCAGAAGGACTGGTAACAGTACACCAAGCCAACTGCTCGCGAGCTGAAGCCAAAGCCGCCTCCGTCTGCGCTACCTGAGCCTTAGCTGTAGCATAGCTGTTGGTTGCAGTAGAAAGTTCATACTGACCGATAATCTTGCTGTCGAAGAGCTTCTTGTTGTTCTCGTAAGTCAACTTAGCTGTGTTAGCCTGTGCCTTCGCTGTATTCACAGCTGCTGCAGCAGAGCGAACGGCAGCCTGATAAGTCTCGCTGTCGATAGAGAAAAGAGGCTGACCTGCAGAAACAGTCTGACCCTCATGTACAAAAACCTTTGTAATGAAACCCGAAACTTTCGGACGCACCTCTACATCCTGAATACCTTTAATAGTGGCAGGATAAGTAGTCTGCAAAGCGGCGCTGGTAGTTCCTATAGTCACTACAGCAAACTCATCATCACCGAAGTTAGGCAGACCGCCCTTCTTGCTTCCGCCGCATGATGTTAAAGTTGCGAGAGCTGCAAGAGCTGCAACAAACAAAACGTTTTTAATCTTCATACCTATTTATTTAAATACAATTATTATTATTAACTCTGTTATTCAACATGCCACTACAGCACATTGTCTTTGCCTTTTTACAAGTAATCCGACTTCCTTATGTCGAAAACTCAAAATGCCAATAGAGTTTTTAAAGGCGGTGCAAAATTACTAATATTATAGCAATATTGTACATTTGCCAAGTGTATTTTAACATTAATTATTTTGTATTTAGAGTTTTCCTCATGTAAGGAGCCTATTAAGCCTAATCTTGCCATCTATTAAGGCCAACACCGGTCGTCTATTAAGACCGAGCTTGGTCATCTATTAAGACCAAGTCTGGTCATCTATTAAGGCTAAGTCTGGTCTTTATAGGTGACGAAGCTCAGTAACAGAAGACGAGGGGCATTTCTTGCTTTTTTATTTTTCCAACTGTGGAAATTTTCTTTTCCAACTATCTCTTACGGAAAAACCAGTTACTCTATCAGTCCGTGCTCCTTGGCTTTCTGCATAAGCAATTCCATGAGGGGCTCACGCTCATTGGCCACCTTGCCGTCCAGCACAGCGTCCTTGAGAGTCTGCTTCAGCGCTCCTACCTCAGGGCAGGAGCCCAAATGGAATATTTCCATGATTTCTCTGCCATCTATACAGGGCTGGAACAGTCGCTTGTAGTCGCGCACCTTCAAGTCGGCAATCTTTTCGCGCACCAAGCGGAAATTATCCAGGAAGTGCTGTTTGCGCACTTGGTTCTTGCTGGTAATGTCGGCTTCGCAAAGTGTCATCAAGTCGTCAATATCATCGCCGGCATCGTTCAGAAGTCGACGCACAGCGCTGTCGGTCACTTCCTCGTCGGAAATAACAATAGGCCGCATGTGCAACTCTACGAGTTTCTGCACATATTTCATCTTGGCATCCATGGGCAACTTCATGCGACGGAACATCGAAGGAATCATTCTGGCTCCCACGACATTATGGTTACGGAAAGTCCAGCCTGCCTGATTGTCCCATCGCTTGCTGCGTGGTTTGCCTATGTCATGAAGCAAGGCAGCCCAGCGCAACCAGAGGTTAGAGGTTTGACGGCAAACATTTTCGAGCACCTCCATCGTATGGTCATAGTTGTTCTTATGCGAGCGACCGCAACGTGTCTCCACCTTGTCAAGCTCACAAAGTTCGGGCATGATGAGCTGCAGAAGCCCTGTATCCTTGAGATAATAGAATCCACAACTGGGATGAGGCGAAAGCATAATCTTGTTCATCTCGTCGGCTATGCGCTCACCGCTGATAATCTTCAGTCGGTCGGCATTGCGCGAGAGTGCCTCGTAGGTTTCGTCCTCTATCTGAAAGTTGAGCTGAGTGGCGAAGCGCACACAACGCATCATGCGCAAAGGATCATCGCTGAAGGTAATATCTGGATCAAGTGGTGTTGCCACAATTCCGTCTTCCAGGTCATAGACTCCATCAAAGGGATCAACCAGTTCACCAAAGCGCTTGCTGTTGAGACACACAGCCAGCGCATTGATGGTAAAGTCACGACGGTTCTGATCGTCCTCGAGCGTTCCATCCTCCACAATGGGCTTGCGCGAATCGTGATTATAACTCTCTTTACGTGCACCGACAAACTCGACCTCTATATCACGATACTTCACCTGTGCAGTGCCAAAGTTGCGGAATACAGACAGATGAGCCTTCCTGCCCAGTTTCTGTTTAAGAGCAGAAGCCACCTGTATGCCGCTTCCCACCACCACAACGTCTATATCATTGGAAGGCCGTTCCAGGAAAAGGTCTCTCACATATCCGCCTACCACATAGCATTCCAGTCCCAAGCTGTCTGCTGCCTGTGATATAAGATGAAAAATGTCTTTATCAAGTATTTTTGCCAGTTCGGCATTGGATAGATTTCTCATTTCTATATAATTTCGGACTGCAAAGTTACTGCAAATCGAAGACAATACAAAATAAAAAAGGATTTTTTTGTTTTTATTGTTGAGATGCAGCGTAACTTATCCAAAGTTACTGCAAATCGAAGACAATACAAAATAAAAAAGGAATTTTTTGTTTTTATTGTTGAGATGCAGCGTAACTTATCTAAAGTTACTGCAAATCGAAGACTATACAAAATGTTTCGCCACTTATTTTTATACAATATATTTGGCTATTTCATCAGAAATGCTTAAATTTGCAGCGATTTTCGAAAATATTATGGCAGATTCAGCAAAAACAGAGCAGCAGTTTAAGGACGTCCTGACAGAGTGCAGAACGCTTTTCCAAAAGAAACTGCACGACTACGGCGCATCATGGCGCATCCTGCGTCCCTCTTCGCTTACCGACCAGCTTTATATCAAGGCCAAGCGCATCCGCTCACTTGAAATAAAGAAGGAGTCGCTCGTGGGCGAAGGCATCCGACCCGAATTCATCGCCCTCATCAACTACGGCATCGTGGGCATCATACAGCTCGAGAAAGGTTATGTGGACGAGGTGGACATCACTTCCGACGAAGCATTGCAACTATACGACAAGTATGCCCTTGAGGCTCTGCAGCTCATGACACGAAAGAACCACGACTATGATGAGGCATGGCGCTCTATGAGAGTGAGCAGCTATACCGACTTCATCCTCACCAAGATACAGCGAGTAAAGGAAATAGAAGACATTCAGGGCGACACACTCGTTTCGGAAGGCATAGATGCCAACTATATGGACATCATCAACTATGCCGTTTTCGGAGTCATCAAGATGAGTGAAGAGTAAAGAATGACGACTGAAGAATGAAGAACAAGGCAACACAAATCATCAGGAACACGGCAGTCAACATAGGGCGGCTGCTCATGGCGGCGACCTTCATCTTCTCCGGATACGTGAAGGCCATCGACCCATTGGGCACACAATACAAACTCGCCGACTACCTGCAGGCAATGGGGTTCGGGAGTTTTCTGCCCGAATGGACGCTGCTCGTTGGAGCAGTTCTACTGGCTGCGCTGGAGTTCTCGTTGGGCATCTTCCTGTTGTTTGCCATCAGAAGACACCTCGTCTCAAAGATTGTACTCGCGCTGATGAGCATCATGACCCTGCTCACCCTGTGGATAGTCATCGCCAACCCCGTGAAAGACTGCGGATGCTTCGGCGATGCAGTCGTACTGAGCAACGGACAGACCTTCATCAAGAACATCATCCTGCTCGCCATAGCACTCATGCTGCTGAAATGGCCTACAAGCATGGTGAGGTTCGTATCGAAGAAAGCACAATGGATCGTCATCAACTATACGGTCATCTTCGCCTTGGCACTCAGCGCATGGAGTCTGTGGGACTTACCCCTGTTCGACTTCCGTCCCTACCACGTGGGAGCCAACATAGCACAGGGAATGAAGATTCCACAAGGTGCACCACAACCGCAGTTCGAGACGACATTCATACTCGAGAAGAACGGTCAGCAAAAGGAATTCACCCTCGACAACTATCCAGACTCTACATGGACTTTCGTCGACTCGAAAACCGTGCAGACAGCCGAAGGATACGTGCCACCGATACACGACTTCAGCATACAGGACAACAAAACGGGTGAAGACATCACACAAGAGGTGCTGAACGATACAGGTTACACCTTCCTGCTCATCTCGCCCACCCTGGCTTACGCCGACGATTCCAACTTCGGCAGAATAGACCAGATATACGAGTTTGCACAAGACTATGGCTATCGGTTCATCTGTCTCACGGCAAGTTCAGACAAGGACATCGCCAAATGGCAGGACATCACAGGAGCAGAATATCCCTTCTACACTACCGATGCCACAACCCTGAAGACGATGATAAGAAGCAACCCCGGACTGATGCTCCTGCACCATGGAACCATCATACAGAAATGGAGCCACAACAAGCTGCCACAGCCCGAGGAACTCAATCAGCCCTTGGAGAAAAGCGCATTGGGCAAGATGCCATCCGACAGCATACCACGCAAGATCCTACTCATGCTCATGTGGTTTGTGCTGCCCCTCACACTCCTCGCCATCGCCGACAGACTATGGGCTTGGACAACATGGGTGAAAAAGAAGAAAGAGAATGCTAACAAGATAATATCAACTTTTAACAAAAAAGAAAAGAAAATGAGAAAGAAAATTGTAGCAGGTAACTGGAAAATGAACATGAACCTGCAAGATGGTGTAGCTCTCGCTAAGGAAATCAACGAGGCTTTGGTAGCAGACAAACCAAACTGCGACGTTATTATCTGCACTCCATTCATCCACTTGGCTTCAGTAGCTCAGGTCTTGAATGCAGAGGTAGTAGGTCTTGGTGCAGAGAACTGCGCAGACAAGGAGAAAGGCGCTTACACCGGTGAAGTTTCAGCAGAAATGGTAAAGAGCACAGGTGCTCAGTATGTCATTCTCGGTCACTCAGAGCGTCGCCAGTACTATGGTGAGACTGCAGAAATCTTGAAAGAGAAGGTAGAGTTGGCTCTGAAGAACGGCTTGAAGGTAATCTTCTGCTGCGGCGAGACTCTCGAGGAGCGCGAGGCTGAGAAGCAGAACGAGGTTGTAAAGGCAGAGCTTGAGGGTTCAGTATTCCACCTCGACGCAGAGGCTTGGAAGAACATCATCCTCGCCTACGAGCCAATCTGGGCTATCGGTACAGGCAAGACTGCCACATCCGACCAGGCTGAGGAAATGTTGGCTTACATCCGCTCTATCGTAGCAGAGAAATATGGCAACGAGGCTGCAGAGGAAACATCTATCCTCTATGGCGGAAGCTGCAAGGCAAGCAATGCTCCAGAGCTCTTTGCTAAGCCAAATATCGACGGCGGTTTGATTGGTGGCGCTTCTTTGAAGGCAGCTGACTTCAAGGGCATCATCGACGCTTGGAAGAAGTAATTTCTGAAAAGCTAACAGAATCATTACATATTGTCAGCATGGGCTACTGCTGCCTCGCATCAAATACGGGGCAGCAGAAAGTCCATAGCTGATATTTCCATTTTTATCAAAAACATTAAAATCATCATGAAGCAATTCGTCATCGTACTTATCGCAGCACTCTGCTCTGCCACTATGGCTCATGCGCAGAAGTATCTCGACCACTTGCAACAACGAACCCCAGGACTGGGAACTGTTACCGTGAAACAGAGCAAGGAAATCGACGAATTGGTCAATGGCAAGGCTGCAAAACCACAGGCAGACAAGCAGAAGACAGAAACGTCGCAAAAGGCCAACCCTCAGCATCACGAAGAGGGACAAAACAAGAAGCCCGCTCCCGACTCGGTAAAGAAACAACAAACACCCGATACTGCCAAGAAAGCTGAACACAGCAATACAGAGGGCAAAAATAACGAAGAAACAGATACACCTGCAGTCGACATGCACAAGAAAGTGATGCGTGGAAGCTACAAGGTTACAGGATATAGAGTACAGGCTTATGCCGGAGGCAACTCACGAAACGACCGACTGAAGGCAGAACGAATAGGAAACGCCATCAAAATGCGTTATCCCGACCAGCCCGTATACGTACATTTCTATTCACCAAGATGGATCTGCCGCGTGGGCAACTTCCGCTCTCTCGAAGAGGCACGGAAGATGCTTGCCAAGGTAAAGGCCATGGGCTACAGACAAGCCTGTCTGGTGAAAGGAAAAATCACAGTACAATATTAAGCACACAAAAGTAAAATCATGAATCCAGAAACAGAATTTCGCGAAGGCCTCGACGAACTGGCCGTACACTACAAAGAAGTACTCAAACTATTGGGCGAAGACCCTGAGCGTGAGGGACTCGTCAAGACACCGATGCGAGTGGCCAAAGCCATGCAGGTGCTTACACGCGGATACACACAAGACCCTCACAAGGTTCTGACTGACGCTCTCTTTGCCGAGAAATACGACCAGATGGTCATCGTCAAGGACATCGACTTCTTCTCGATGTGCGAACACCACATGCTGCCATTCTATGGCAAGGCTCACGTGGCATACATCCCCAACGGACACATCACAGGACTGAGCAAGATAGCCCGCGTGGTGGACATCTACAGCCATCGTCTTCAGGTGCAGGAGCGCCTCACACAGCAAATCAAGGACTGCATACAGGAAACCCTAAAACCTCAGGGCGTGATGGTAGTCATAGAAGCCAAGCATATGTGCATGCAGATGAGAGGTGTGGAAAAGCAGAACAGCATCACGACAACAAGCGACTATAGTGGTGTATTCAACTCTCTCAACACCCGACAGGAATTCATGAACCTCCTGAGAGGTGAAAGCAAGAGAATCTAAATATAGTGTTCCGTGTTTAATGTTTAGCTTGTACTTATGGATGCTAACATTCAACACGAAATACTAAACATTAAACACTAAACACAATGATGAAATTTATCTCGTGGAACGTGAACGGCCTGCGCGCCTGTGTCGGTAAAGAGTTTGAACAACAGTTCAAACAGCTCGATGCCGATTTCTTCTGTCTGCAGGAAACCAAGATGCAGCAAGGTCAACTCGACTTAAGCTTTGACGGTTACGAAAGTTACTGGAACTATGCCGAGAAGAAAGGCTATTCTGGCACAGCTATTTACACCAAGCATAAGCCATTGGGAGTAAGCTACGGCATGGGCATTGAAGAACACGATCACGAGGGACGCATCATCACCTTAGAGTACGAAGACTTCTATCTCGTTACCGTCTACACTCCAAACTCTCAGAATGAATTGCGTCGGCTCGACTACAGAATGACATGGGAAGAAGACTTCCGCAAGTTTCTCAAAGACCTCGATGCCAAGAAACCCGTCATCGTATGCGGCGACATGAACGTGGCTCATCAGGAAATAGATATCAAGAATCCGAAGACAAACCGACGCAATGCAGGCTTTACCGATGAGGAGCGCGAAAAGATGACACAGTTATTAGAAGCTGGTTTCATAGACACCTTCCGCTACAAGCATCCGGAAGACGTCACCTATTCATGGTGGTCGTACCGTTTCCGTGCCCGTGAGAAGAATGCAGGCTGGCGTATCGACTATTTCCTTGTATCCGAACGTCTGAAGGAAAAGATCAGCGAGGCTTCTATCCTCACCGACTTCATGGGCAGTGACCATTGCCCTGTAGAACTCGACTTGAAATTCTCATGATGAGACAAGGAAAGTCTTTTCTATGGTGCATTCCTTAACGTTAAATACAGAACATTGAACATTAAGCGATGAACAGCAAGCGGTGAACATTAAGCGGTGAACAGCATACCCAGCAATAAAGCACTTGTCTTAACTCCTTAACTTCTTAACTCCTTAACTCCTTAACTCCTTAACCTAATAAAATAAGGTAAAAGAGCAGAAAGTCCATCAAGAATCGCTAAAAAAGCAAAGATGTATGCGAAAAAACTGCAAAAAACGATTAAATATTTGTTCATTTCAAAATAATATCATACCTTTGCAATCGCAAATGTTCAATAGAGCATAAGCAATCGGGATTTGGCGCAGTTGGTAGCGCACACGTCTGGGGGGCGCGAGGTCGCTGGTTCGAGTCCAGTAATCCCGACTATTTTTAGCTTATTATTCTGTCTATCAGAATTTTACCCTATGTCGAAGGTATTTTCGTCGGTAAAATTCGGGACAGAGTAAAAATAGCTAAAACAATCAAAATCTCCACACTCCTTATGGCCAAGAGATTTGAAATTGGCAAAAAGTCGGTTTAATTCATTCAATACACCATGTCTGCAATAAAAATTAAAGATATGGTTAAAAAAAATTATTCCTTACAATCAAACGAGGCTGTTTTAAGCAGCATCGTTGGATGGAGACCTCCTGTCTTCCATCAGAAATCTGAGTGTTATGTTAGTTTCTTAGCTTTTGACCCAAGCTTTGGCCGACTGCGAAGAAAGAGAATCATGCTTGATAAGATAAAGGGCAAGCGCAAACAGCGTGAATATGCTGATGCACTCATGAAGCGTCTCACAGAGAAGCTCATGGATGGTTGGAACCCCTGGATAGAGGCAAGCCAACCTCTCGAATACACACGATGGGAAGATGTGTTGCTCAAATACAGAGAGTATTTGACAAAGCTCTATAATGAGCACAACCTTCGTGAGGAGAGTCTGCATGATTACACCAGTAAGGTGAATGTACTTGAGACATGGATCAAGGTCAAGCACATCAACATCACCTACAGCTATCAATGGGACCGAAACAATGTGAGTAAGTTCCTTGATTATGTTTTCGTAGAAAGAAACAATAGTGTTCTGACCAGAAACAATTATCTGACGTGGCTCAAGACCTTCTCAAAGTATCTTTTTGAACGTGGCTATATCAGCATGAACCCAACGGACGGCCTCGGACGTATCAAGAATCGCCTGAAGAAAGAACGCGATGTGATACCTGACGACGTGATGCTGGAGATACGTGAGTATCTTATGACAAACAACAAACATTTTCTTCTGGCCTGTGAGATATTGCACTATCTTTTTGTTCGCCCCCGCGAACTTTCTTATCTGAAAATAGGAGATTTCCATCTCAAATCAAAGACACTCACTCTACATGGTGAGCACACAAAGAACAGGAATGATGCCACTATCACTCTACCTGCTCATGTTATCAAGTTGATGCTGGACCTGAATATATTCTCATATCCAAGCAATTATTATCTCTTTTCTGCAGACTTCTGTCCTGGAGAGGAGCATAAGAGCGAAAAGATATTTCGTGATTACTGGCACCGCATACTGCGCAGGGATCTCGGGTTCTCGACGCGTTATAAATTCTACAGTCTGAAAGACACTGGTATAACAAATATGCTTAGGGCAAACACGGATGTATTGTCGGTCAGAGACCAGGCACGACACTCATCAATCCTCATCACAGACATCTATACTCCGAAGGACATCCAGTCTGCGAATGAACTCATCTTGAACTACAGAGGAGTGCTATAAGGAAAAGAGGCGGCAGTATCAATCTGTCGCCTCTATCCATTAAGATATCATGTAAAAGCTACCTGTCATTATTGGCTCGATGCCATCATCTTTGATTTCAACTTCAATTTTAGCGCAAACGAAACGTTTGCCATGAAAAATATAAATCTTTGAAGGGTCTGGTATCTTCGATGATCTGAATTTGATTTCCATACAGTCTTTATTATCTATCACAGATTTCACATGAAATTCATTCAAACTATAGTCAGTTCTCTGCACCAGGCTCAGACTCCAACCTTTAGTTATGCCAAAAACCTTCTTCAGATGCACATCGTCTGTCACAGGAACTGGCCAAGCCATGAAATGATCCATGGCATTGTCATATAAACAGGATTGTGGTAATGTCGTAGGAATACCTGTTGGCAGCGGATATGTCGCATCCTGCATTTTGTCGAGAAGAAAATATATCTGCATGCTTTCTTTGTCATTCTCCTCATTATCCATATTTGAATCATCTTCAATGGCATCCTCAACAGTCACATAAGCGTAACCATCATCATCTTTTGTCGACTCAAGGCTCTCTGCTTCTTTAGTGTTGACGACAGACAGCATATAGCGAGGTCTCACGTCCTTATTATGACCAGACAATTGAAGCCAATTGCTGTAAGTTGTGAAATCCTGGTCTTTCACAGCAATTGCTGCAGGAGCAATATTGAGTGTGATGCTGTCATCACTGTCTGTGTTGCGAATGAGCGGTGAAAACTCACCACACTCAACCCAGCTACCCTTGGAATCATCTTCCTCATCAGCCTTCCATATATAATATGCCTGCAGACTGCCGGAAGAAAACACCCTCTTGACAATGGTTGTTCTTTTCTTTTTCATATCCCATGCGTTGATAGTTGAATCAAGTTCAGGTGTCATGCCTTGATATGTATATATATCAAAGTATGCCAGCACTTTCTGAGGAATCACCTCATAATTATCCCTCTCTTCAGACTCACCTAAGTTGAACTCAACATTAGAAGTGTCAATCGTGTTGAGCGAGCCATCCTCATCATAATCTACACTGAACTCATCCAATGCTACCATTTCAACTGTCTCTGCATTGAGCAGTTCTGAGCTTCTCAAGATGCTCACCGTGCGCTCAGCTTCGTTGAAATAAATTCTCGCATTGAATAATTTGCGGAACTCTTCCAAAAAAGTATATGCTGTCCAGTGGGGAAGGGCATGACGAAACTCATCCGACTTATAGGCAGAAGCGATGTATAGACCATTCCATGGATTTTGATTGAAATCATCACGAACAACCTTATATCCACATATATTGAGAATATTATGCAATATATGAATGAAATTAGGATGGACAGCCAAGTTGGTGATGTATCTCTTTCTGTTCTTTCCCAATGTCATATTCGCTGTCATATCGTTTTTCTCATCTCGAATAGGTGTGTAAACATACATTCCAGGAATACCTATCATATAAGATGGATTGTATGTTGCGTAGAAATTAAATGTTTTGACCTCTGCCATCAGACCCATAATCTCTTTTGCATTGACTGTCTCCAGCTGGTCTCCCATGCTACCATGCAGTGCTCTGCCCAAATCCATCTCATCAATAAACTTTTTGTCGAATTTGGAATTATACTTCACCCTTGATTTACCACCGAGCAACTGCAGCTTCACTTCTTTCTGATTGACAGATAGTACAGTGCCCACTCCACTCATGATGAGCAAGCCTTTGCAGTATAGCTTGCAGTCATCATATTTAGCGAGTTTCTTCTTGACCTCGAACCTTGACACATTCTTAAATATCTCTCTATTAGATAAGATATTCATCGGAAATGTGATGTCATAGGTATATTCTCCATCATCGGTGACATACTGGTTGGCGTATGTCACCTTGATGGATGATGTGGATATAGGATAGGCTTTATGCCCATTGATAATGCATGTTATCATACTACTTGTTATCTAATAATCGTTCATAATCTTTCAGTTTTCTGTGCAGTCCGCTACGGCCAGCGATAGGCATAACTATTTCCAATCCGTCATCAAGAGTCTGGTTGAGAATAGTGATTGCGTTGTTCACACCATCGAGGGACTCTCGCACCTCACTATTGTCATTGCTAACGTTGACAATAGGAGTGACGACTGCTCTACCGCCACCAGAACCGAGAGCTCTGCTGATATCATCAGCGGTCAGTGAGCCGACCGTGTTGGAGCGCTGCGCTCTGTCGATGAGGTCGAAAGCAGGACGAATGGATGAGTTGTTGACAGCCTGATGGTTGGCAACGAACTCTCCTTCGTGAACAACACCAGCCTCTCTGCGATATCGCCTGCCTCCTGTATAACCGCCCGAGTAGTAACCTGCCGCTTCTGCCTGATGCTGTTTTCTGATAGTAGCTATCTGCAGCAGACCAGCAGCAGTGGCCATACCTGCAGCTATTGGTGCCAAGGTCCAGCCGATGAAAGGAACTTTTGCAGCCGATGAATATGCGTTGATAGCAGCCATGGCTGTGGAGGCGATAGCCTGAGCTATCTCAATTTTCATCGCTCTCTTGTTGGCTTTAGCTTTAGCTGCAGCCAACTCTTTATCACGTTTCTCCTCAAGCCTTTTCTTCTTTTTGGAGTTGTTGCCTGCTGCAGCAATCTGCTTTTCGTAGTTTTTGGAGATTTTGGCCTGCTCCAGATCTGAGCATGCCTGCGAATAAGCTGATGCGGCTGACATGATATTGCTGATGCCATTGTATGCAGCCTGTGTTTTCTGCACCATTCCATCGAGGAAGTCTGATGTCACCTGCGCCTTAGCCTGCATGTAGGCTGCATGGTTCTGCTCATCTGAACCATAGAGCTCCTTCAACTTCTCCATGGTGTTCTGATAGTTCTGCACCTGTGCGACAAAATAGCCTCCGAAACTGCCATTAGTTGACTGAGCATCCCCGGCTGCTGCCTTTGCGCTATTGACCATCTCTGAAGTCTTGGAGTCAATCTTGGCTTGCGTAGAGCCTGCTCCATGATCCTCAGCCTCGATCTGCGCTCTCTGGGCAGCGAACTGCTTGGTTATCTCCAATTTCATCTGCTGATATTCCTCCTCCTTGATCAGTCCCTTTTTGTAGAGATTATCAAGACCATTGAGATACATGGTTTCCTGTGCCTGAACATCCTGCTTGCCGAACTGCTGACGCAACTCCTTCAGCTGGTTCATATATGACTCCTGCATCTGAAGCTGATGGTCAAGAGATGCCTGCTCCATCTCTGCCTTGAGGTCAAGCCACTCCTCGCTGCCTTCATTGTAGAGTGTCAGTCGCTTCTGCATGGCATCGACTTCATTCTGATAGAGAGCTTCATCGAGGGCGATGTCATTCTGATATATTGCAGAACTGGCATCATTATACTGTGCTTTAATGCTTGCTTCCTTCTGGAGACGCTCGCGCTCAATGGTCTGCTCATTCATTTTGATAACAGCATCATCATGTTGCTTAACAACATTGACCTGATTATCGAGCAACTGCTTGAACTCATTGCTCTCCTCACCATATAGCTGTTTCAGTTTGGCAAAACCCTTAATCTGGATGTTCTGCCGATCATCGATGAACTGCTGATAGGTTTTCTTGCCCTCTGCATAAGCTTTGGCGTTGTCAGCCATCAGTTGGTTGGTCTCAGCTTTGATGCTGTCTGCTGCCTGCTTCTGCTTGCGTTTAGCTTCAGCCTCACGCTTGCGAGCTTCAGCAGCAGCTTTCTTCTCCGCTTTTTCGCGAGCCTTGCGCTCTTTCTCTGACTCTCCGATAGAGCCACCGCCACCACCATCTGCTTTAACATTCTCTTTCGTTTTTTTGACCTCAGATTTCTGAATATCCTTGCCATATACATCTGTAATGGCAGTTATCAAGCTGTCTGTCTCCTTAATTTTATCAATAAGATCCTGCAATTCTCGACGGTATTTGTCTGTTGAATCCTGCGTCGTGTTACCAGTCATTCCCCATGAGGTTGTATAATTATATCCAGGACCCGCTTTTTTGGCATTCTCATAGCTTTCCCGCGTCTGTTTCTCTTTGATAGTCAGTTCAGCCTTCTCTTCAGCCAGTTGCTGAATCTTCTTTTTAGCTCCCTGTACCTCATAAAGATGAACGAGAGATTTTATATAATCATCAAGCGCCCTCTTGTTTTCCTTATATTTGCCTGTGGTCTTGTCTATACTGGCATTATAGTTAGGAACTATTCTGTTCAGCTCTGCGATTGCAGCATATCTGTCTTTGAGTGAATTAGTCTCGTTCATGGCAGCTTTTCTCAGATTTTCGAGTTTCAACTGCTCCTCCACAATCTCTTTCTGTGCTTCTCGCTGAATATCATTGAGCGCTTCTTGAGCCTTAGCTGCAGAGTCCGTCTTGCGACTTAGATCGACGATGACGGCAACCAAAGTTGTGACTGCTGCAGCAACAGCAAGATAAGGATGTGCTGCGAGTATCGCCCACAATTTCTTTGCACCTGTCACCACAACATTTTGCCAAATAGCAATCGCCTTGAGTTTGACTATGTGTGCGGTCTCTGCAACTGTTAATGCAATGATGGTTGCAGTGAGTGTAATGAGTGTTGTTCTGTATTTAGCAACAAAATCAATGATAGACGAAAGAATATGCACGGTTAAGCTGGCAGAAGAGATACACAGACGTGCTGCCGGATAGAGCTTTTGTCCTAACTCTATCGCAAGATCCTGGAACTTCTTTTTAGCCTTGTCGAGCTGCGCCTGGACGCTCTCATTCTGAGTATTGAACTCATTGATAATAGATGTGCCCTCAGCGTATGATTTAGTAGCAAGATCCTGTGCGACTTTGATGTCATCAAGTTTGTCTGCGAGGACTGTAAGCACACCAGTTGCTCTCGATCCATCCATCTTCATTTCCTCGAACATTGGTGCGAGTTGTGCAAAGCCACCCTTGGAGCGCAGTGCTGCCAGGAACTGGAGGAGTGCTCCATTTGCATCCTCCTTCAATGTCTTTGAGAACTCCTTGACATTGAGTCCTGCAATCTTGGCGAATTTGGCAGAGTCCTGGAACATCTTGGCGAGAAGGTTCTGCACGGCAGTAGCAGCGGTCTCATCCTGCTGCATATTCTGGTCGAGTACTGATGCGAGACCCATAATCTGCGCCTGTGTGAATCCTGCCTGCTTGCCGACACCAGCCACACGGGCGGTGAAGTCAACGAGATAGCCTGCAGAGGCAGAAGAATTCTGAGCCAGCTCATTGACTGCAGAACCTGTGGCCAACATGGCACCTCTCAAACCTTTTGTCTTATCCTCGCCAAACATAAGGGCGAGTTTGCCAATATCTTTAACCGCATCGTCACCGAGGTCATCATTCAGTGCTACATTGATTTTATCTGCGCCATCGACAAATTCCTCGACCATTGATGAAGCTGTTATGCCTAATCGACCTGCATCACCAGCAAGTTGGTTGAGTTTCTCGCGAGCAGTTCGTGTATCCATTTTCTTGAAGTCCTCGTTCATACGCTCCACCTCATCTGCAGTCTGTCCTGTATATTTGCGGACATTGGTCATCTCCTCATCCATGGAGGCGAACTTCTCGACGCAGCTTTTCACTGTGATTGTCAATCCAGAAACGGCAGCTATTGCACCTAATATGACACCCTGCATGCGGTTGAACCAGTCAGCAGTCCTACCAATCCATGATTGTTGAGCCTGTCCTTCAGCACGAACAGCCTCCAACTCTGTTTTCAACTGCTTGGCCTGCATTTGCATCTGCTTGAATGCCTCAGATCCACGGTCAAGACCTCTCATCTCCTGGTTGAGAACCTTCATGGAATATTCCAAGTCACGGACTGACGAAGTCTTGAGATGCGCCAACGTATTATCAACGAGCTGCATCTGACGCTTGGTTTCCTTGATATCCACATTAGCCTTGTCAATCTCATTGTCATACTGCTGCATGAGTGTGACCACCTTCTGCTCAGATAGTCTGATGCGCTCAAGCTCTGCATCAACGAGCTTCAACTTGGCCGCAGACTGAGCATAAGAATCTGACGAAGGATCAATGGAGTTCATCTTAGAGCGAATTTTTGCTCTTGTGAAGTTGAGATCATCAATTGAGGCATGCTGCAGATTGTTGAGCGTCGCGGTCATGCGCTGCGCTTCTGCCTCTGCTTGTTTGGTAGCCCCCTTCAGATACAGCATCTGGTCTTTGACTTTAGAGAGCTGCTCTTCTAATCTGGCATAATCTGCAGGGTCAGAGACAGCCTTCATCTGCCCCTTCAGATGCCGTGCAGCCTTCTCAAGCTGTCCAAGGCTGGCATCAGAGAGATTATCGAGCGTCTCTTTAACGCTCATTGTTGAGTTTTTGAATTGCTTCATCTCTCGCTCAGCAGCCTTCAGGTCCTTAGCGAGAGATGTGCCTAAACGGGAATCGCCCGTCGAGAAAGCATCCTGCTTTGCTTTCTTGAGACGAGCGATTTTGTCCTCCAACTCCTTGAGTCGGTTTTTCGCCTCCTCAGAGTTGAGTTTGACTATGGTTGTATATACTTCCTGCCTTGCCATTATTTGTTGACTTGGATGAAACTATTATATAATATGGTAGAATGTGGATTGAAGTTCAGGACCTTGACATTATATCCTTTTGTGCCCCACCTCCACCACAGGAATTTATGCTTGTATTCTCTTGCAACGATGCATTGAAGGCTGTCTCTTGCTCTATACGTCAAGATAGAATCTGCCGTATCAAGACGCAGAGAAAGCCATGCGTCACTATATGAGTAGACAGAATTAAGCCTTTTCGTCTTCACAGTGTCCGATGTAACCATGGACACTCGCTGATCAGAAACAACTTGTCGAAGTTTCAAGTTCAGATCCTCGAGCAGCTTCCTGTCCGCAGCCAGCAGTTTGTATTCACCTCTGTCCATGACCATCACCTGTTGTGTGACGAGTTTGACTGAGTCTCGTATGGTATCACGCTGCATAGGCGAATACTTCAGCTGAAGCTGGTGAAGCTGCATTTTCAAAGCCTCATTCGCTTTCTTCTGACGGCTTTCAAAGATTAGGAAACTTGCGAATATCGTCAGCAGTACCATCAGGAATGATAGAATAACTGCCAGTTTTTTTTCTAATTTCTCTGTCATCTCCTCATTTATTTAATGTCAGCATATTCTGTTATAGCATCGAAGCATGGACACTCCTTGATGCGCTCCCAGATGTCCACCTTGCCGTTATGGTTAAGGTCAGGTGATATATCTCGATGTCCTAAGATCTTAGCATCTGGATATCGCTGCTTCAACTCAGTGAGAAGCTCGCGCAGTGTAGCTTTCTGCTCATCTGTGCGGTTGTCGATAGGATTTCCTGAGCGTGAGATGCCACCCATATATGCGACATTGATAGACTCATGGTTGTATCCTTTGACTCCATTCGATGGCAAATCCTCTGTCATGAGTTGCGTAGCTTTGCCATTAGCTTCCACAATCCAGTGATATCCAGGATAGTGCCAGCCCTTGTTGGTGAATTCCTTGAGCAAGGCATCGACTGACCATGTCTGTCGGCTTGCAGTACAATGAACGAAAATGTACTTAATCTTTCTTTTCATTATTATTGTGATTTATTAATTTCTTGATTTTATCGAATTTGACATCCATAGCGATGGATACGCCAAAAATGGATGCCACATACATGAGGCTCTGCCCGAAATACCAGAGGACATTCTCAGTCACGTCCTTTGAGACGAAGTAGCTGATATAGACCAGTGCAATGGCAAATGCCAAGACAAGCATGGCGCTGCCATATTGAATTCTTTCTTTAGTTTGCTGCTGCATAATATTATCTTTTTTGATGCAAAGATAATATGAAACATGAGGACATAAAAATACGGCTCAACCAGTATAAAACCGATTGAGCCGTCAAGATATGGTTATAATTTTTCGCTAAAGCTATAAGCTATTGATATTTGCTCCAATCAATGTCATTAGAGTACATCAAACGCAGATTATTACCCAGTAAGTCAAAAACACGTCCAAGAATCCTGCCACCTCTGCCATGTATAAGACAGGCTTACACTCACCATCATCGTCTGCATTATTAATAAGCAACAGATAGATAAATGCAAGAATCGCCGTTGGCACCCAGCATGCCGACAGACACCAGCCCACACACCCTGTCGCAGCCACAAGTGCGCCCACCTTATGAATAGGGTGATCATCTTTATCAAGGTAATTAGGAGCGAAGCCTACAAACATTAACCCCACACACCCTATAAAGGCGAGACATTGAACACCCTTACCTGTGTCGAGTATACACACCATCATCAGTACCGCACACGTAACCATTACAGCGGTAAATACCCATCCATAGTTTCGCTTACGTTTATCACCAATCACCTCACTACCAGTGCAGTTCTGCAGCTGATAATATACATCGCTTACCATCGAAGGGACGCCGAAGCGCATTGCTGCGAGAAGCAGAAACCCTCCCAAGAGAAGAAACAAAATAACACTCAGTATATACATAGTCTTTTCATTTTAGTTGTGTTAAACTATCTCAAACGCAAGAGGTATGCGTTTGAACTTCACTGGTATCTTTAGCGTGAAGTCATTACCTTTAACGATTTTCTTCATATAGCTATAAAATTAAATTGTTAGTCGTACTTTTTCGGGATAACCTGCCGTAATATCATAAGCTATCAATGCGTCTATCGTCTGTAGCTCCACAACCTTATCAAGATGGGTCTGCGTAACATTGTAGCAGTCTTTAGCGTAGACCTCTATCTTGCTTATAAGGTCTTGAACTGTGTCAATAGGCAGGGTATAACACTCGCCGTCGAGCCACAGGGTCGTTTCCGTTCTACCCATTCGCATAAGTCGCTCATTGCCCTGATACACTCTGTCTCTTGTCTCGAAGTCGAGCCAGTGAGCCTCGTCGTTGAGATAAAACGTATTCACCTCTGCGCTCTTATCGTACTCCGTTATCTGCTCGATGCACTTGTTTCTCAGAGCCTCTGTCAGCTGTTCTTCAGTAGGCTCCGCATCGGTATTCATATCGAGCAACACGCAGTCGTACAGATACTCACCGTATTCTGTCTTGCGTTCGTTCACAGCAAGACGCACCTCATTATTTTTCCATGTCGCAACCTTCGTTTCCAAAGGCGTAGCATACAATTCCTTATATGTTATCATATTCGTTTAGTAATTATTGTTGCTCATTATTCCTGCGTTTAAATAACCGAAAGTGATTTCTGTCTGTATTGAATAGATTTTTCCGGGCAATCCGAGTGTCGTGAACTTTGCGTTAAAGGACGCTATCTGTACATAGAAGGATGGCCTTGTCACGCTCTGTCCCTTCTTGATGGAAGGCACCAGTTTTGTGTTGTCGTAGGCTTTAGCATCCGCAGTAAGGAACACGCCATCCGCAAGATTTGTCAGCGCACCATTCTTCACCATAGTGCGGCTCGTGAACGTCCTTCCGTCGGCTGCGCTCGCAAGGTCGTAGGAACCCAACCCGTTGGCCGAGTCGGCTACTATCTTTCCGTTCACTCTTGGTGCTGAGTAACGATACAGGGTTGTCGTTTTACCCGTCGCACCCTTAACGAAAAGAATGTAGTTGTTGTCCTTCGTTGCCGTGTACCACGACTTCGTTGTGTCAACCCACGGCAGTTCTACATTCTCTCCGAGCGGAGTCGTCAGTCCTGCATCCTCTGCTTTGATATATTGCGCAGAAGTTATCTTCGCGTCGGTCTTTCTGAGCGAGGCGACACCAGCAGGGCCGAGGTCGTAGAGAAAGTTTCCGTTGTCGTCGTAGTACGACAGCACGGCCTGTCCCGAACTGTTCAGACCGAAGCGGATGTTTGCAGTTCCTGCCTTGCCGTAGATATTGATAAGGCCATCGGCTATCCTTACCATCTGTCCGTTGAGTCCTTGCGATGTAAGCATCTGCGCCAGTATCAGATCCGCATTGATGGCTCCGTCTGTAAAGAGCGCGGCTGTCGTAGTCTGACCGGTAGAGAGTGTGTTCTCCACCTTGATTTTCTCGCCATACAGAGTTACTCCGCTCGACGTAATCTCAAGTCCTGCCGCCTTGGCTGTGGCTCTGTCGATGAGGTCGGTCTTCCGTTCTGTATAATCAGTGAGTTGTGCGCCTTCCTCCAGCTTCGGCTTTGTCACCCAAGCCTCAGTATCGCCTGGAACACGTATCAGCACCTTGTCTGGAATTACCTCTGCTCCCTCGCCAGTATAGTCATTTATTCGCCAATGCACCCAGTACCGCCTATAGGTCGAGGTGAGTGCGAGCTGTGCGTATCCGTCAGCCCAGCCGTCCGGATACACGTTTCCTTCGCAGGTTTCTGTATATACATTTGCATGAACGCTGTCTCCATAGAGATAAACGTTGATGTTCCCGCTGCCCTTGGCAACGAAGGAGAACACATAGTCCTGCTTCTTTACTATTCTCGCTTGCCCAGAAAGGGTAGCTGTTGTTGGAAATTTATATTGCAAGGCTTCTGTGAACTGAGACTCTGCCGAGTTGTTTTTGTTGTACAATATACCGTAGCAGCCTTCGTATTTACTAAACATAATCAGTCCGCTGGCAAACTGAAGATTGCTTTTGTCAGACGATCTGGTCAGTGCCATCGTGTCCTCCAAAAGGTTTCCTCCCACATAGTCGTAGTCCGTTTCCGCAGGAGTCCAGCCCGTATACTCCGTCCCTTCCTCCAACATCGGCATACATATCCATCCGTTACCCGAGGCAGTATAGCTAAATGTTCCGTCCACAGTTATGCCGTTGTAGACAAAGATATTCACCTCGATAAACTCTGCGTCGCCCGAGTTGAAAGTGTAGTTCACCTGCCTCCACTGGTTCACCTCGTTCTCCTTCGTCAGCCACTGCATGTTACCCGAGGTGGCAGTAATCCTATCCCCTCTATCGCTATTCAGCGCAGCCATCTTGAACACCTCCGAATGAACCTGTAAGTCCTTCGTGTCGCACTTTATCCATGCGGAAAATGTATAATCGGTGTTCTTCTTCACAGCGATGCCGTTGATAACCCGTCCCCAAAAAAGTCCATAGTACTGAGGCGTTCCGTCACCTGTCACCGAGAAGCGGATGGCATTATGGCCGTTCACGCCCTGTGTTATCGTAGGCTGGAAGAGGCCGTCCGAATAATTTATATCACCCTTCCTCGTCAGTGCCGTATCTCGCAGTAGGTTGTGCCGTCCCTGCTGACTCTGAGTCACACTGAGAGTAATCTCCTTAGCTGTCTGCTTGATAGTAGATGTGTAGGCATTGAGAACGGTAGGATTGCTTCTTTTGAGGTCGTTCTCCAATGTCTCAAATTGCGACTGATACTGCTTTGCCGTAGCCTTAACGCTGCCCATATACTTAGCAACATTCACCGCAAAAGGCACTTGTACGCGATAAGGATTACCCCCAAGCATGAAAAGCAACACGACAAAGCCGCATGGTGCTGACACGACACCAGCTTCTGTCTGCACGTCAGAAATAGAATTGAGCTGCACCTCTATATAGCTACCCGAATCTTGATCAGTCTTGACAGATGCTGAAGCAGAGCAGTATGCCGCATTATCAATAGTAAGTTTCTTAACCAGGCCTGACACATTCGCACCGCCTTGCATCACTCTCACAACTGCTTTCTTGCTCTGCAACACAGACGTAGGCACTTTTCCGGTGTCGTCAGTGTCAAAGACCAAAGGGCGCTCAATGAGAATGCTTATGCCGTCAGTTCCGTCAAGTCCGTCTGCTCCATCCTTTATCGCCGCTATCGTTATCTGGCCCCTCGCCAATAATACTGCCATACTCTTTCATTTTTTTAATTAATAAAAAATAAGGGTGAGGTGCCCTTATTTAGACACCTCACAAGTAAACGTGCCTCTCACCGCCACGTCAGCGTTGGCCACCGTGACGTAAGGCTTGTTCGAAGCATTCACCGCACTTGATGTACCGTTCCAGTTCGTGGCTACACCGCTGGCATTGTACTTCGTCCATTTGTAGATGTAGTTCGAGGCATGGTTGCTGTCTGCCTTCACCGCTGCACCATCCTCCACTACCTTGCCGTCTTTCCAGAGTCGGGCGTAAAGTTCCGTCGACTGCGCACCGTTCACTATCTTGTCGCCGGTCAGCGAATACACCTCCACCACGTACGGGTCGCTCGCATCGAAGAACGTGATGATAGCGCTGGCGGTATCAGCACCGTCCTTCACCGTACAGCGGAAAGTCTGGAAGTTAAGCACGTCGTTGGCGCTCACGTTCAGAGTGCTCACGCCGCCCGAAGTGCTCACGTTGCCCGAAGCCACGACGTCCCATGTTCCTGCACTGATATTCAGCACCTCCCAAGTCATTGATGTCATGGTGGTGTCCTGCACGTTGCCACGGAAGAACTTGGCTATAGCACGCAGCTTCTTGCTGTTGTTGGTCGAGTCGAACGTATTGCCGTCGGGGGTCTCAATCTGCACCGTCTGAAGCGCACCGCCACTCTTGGCCAGCGAAATGGTCTTGTAGCCGATACACGTAGTCGTAGCCTTTGTCTCCGGGTCTGTGTATTTGCACGACCACTCGATGTTCTTCACGCTGCCGTTCTTGTCGATGTTGCTGGCGAGGTTAAGCTGATACGGCTTGCCGCTCACAGGAGTGGCAGCCACACCGTCCACCTTCCACGACCATCCCGTACAAGCCGAGGTCGGAGCCTGGTCTGTAGCACTGCCCGTCACGTACACACGGGCTGTTATCACGTTTGGTTCACTCGACGAGTAGTTCGGAGTGTACACACCCGTGTCGGGGGTGTAGATCTGAGTCTCGCCCTTAGAGCATTGTGTGAAACACTGCACGGCCTTGCCGTCATTGAGGTCAACGATAGTAATCTGACCATTAGCTAATACTTTTGCCATAATCGTTTGTTTGTTTTTATATTATTATATGTTACTATTAATAGTCTCTGTATCTGATACGCACACACTACATCCGAATTGTGCTTGTCTGTCTACGTCGTCACGTGTGATAAGACAGTTCCGGCCAATCCCCTCATGCAGCGTGTTCCATACAGCATCATCTTCGGCATCAGCCGATTGTCGCCACCACGACCATGAGCTGTTGCTCACTGTGTCGCTTATGTCCTCGCCATTGCGTAGCAGCGTTGCCTTCAGCGTCATTTCGCCCGAACCGTTAATCATCACCGTGCCCGTATCGCTCGTTATCATTATCTGATAAGCCACACCGTCCTCGCCCTTCTCGCCCTTCTGTGCACTCATCACAAGCTGCCAGTCTGCGTTTCCGGCCATAGGCTCACTCGTGCTGCCCTCGGCGTTGGTACACAGCCACACGCCGTTGCCGTGGCTTACCTGGTCATAATAGCCGTAGCTCACGCCCTTCTGCCACTCGCCTCTGTAGTTCACCATATGCATAGCATCACCGCTCGGAGATATCCACTCGATAGAGGAACTGACTATCTTAGAACCGTCTGGCGAAAACACGAATACCTCCTTGCCCTCGTGGGTATATGAGTTTACGCCTCGCAGTCCTACTATGCGAGGTGTACCATTGCCTGTACTCTCAAGCATCAGGACTCCTTGTCGAGATGCATCCTCTCTCGCGCCATCGAGCACGATGGTGTCACCAGCTGCAGGCGTATCGCTGCCCGACATGCAGTCAGTAGCCGACAATGTCACCCAGTCAAACAGTCTACCACCATACAGCGCCGTACCGTCCGCAGCCTTGATGGTCACAGGCTGAGTGCTCACCTTTGTCACCAGTCGCCAGTAGCTCTTATTGCTCACACCCTCGTGTTTCCCTTCGAGGATATTGAAGCTTTGACAGCGTGCCTGGTCTTTCACGCGCCATAGGTTTTGCGTCGCCGTACTGCCATCATCTGCCAAGAGATAACACTTCCAGCCTGTCACGACACCCGATGCAGAGCGTTGCTCTTCGACGTGCACTATCTTACTGCCTGCGCCCGATAGATATATATTTCCTCCTGCATAGGATAGCTTACGTATCTCGAGTTCATGGAACAAAGCCTTGCCCAAGACTTCCAGATCCTGCACCGTTACCTTGCCAGTAGCCAAGATATCACCTAAGCAGTTAATACCTTTATTGAATGTGATAAGTCCGTCTGCCGTGTCATCATGTTCTCGAGAGAGGTAACGTTTTCCTTCCACTTCTATGAAATGGAGCAACTCAAGCAACGCTTGGCCTATACGCTCAGCAGTGTTGGCAGCCTTGCGACGCTCGTCACGAATCTGCTCCAAGTCTTGCTGAATTTTTTGTTTTTCTAAATCTGCCATTTTTGATGCAAAGATAATATGTGATGTATATAATAATAATGACTCAAAGGTTGCGAGCTGCGCCTATGCCCTTGAATATCTCTGTCAATGCAGAAGCCATGAGTCCATTGTATGTCTCGCCATAGAAATCAGCCTCATGCTCGTTGAGCTTCATGACAGAGGCATAGTATTTAGCCGAGAACCAGTCACGTCTGCCTTTTGGCACGCCACCAGCGACACGACCACCCCAGGCAGGACCCACTTTTTTGGGTTTATCCAACTCCCTCTCTGCTCGATACTGCTTGTTGAGGAAGTCAAGGTCGCCATCATTGGCACGCATGACTTTTTCTCCGCCCTGCGCTTCTGTCCACTTTTTCCAGACGTGTGCAGGTCCAACTCCTGCAGCCACATAGATACCATATTGCAAGAACGTATGCTCGATGGTGGTCACTGTGCCTTGCTCAAGGTGGCCCTTGATGGACGCATAGAGCGCGCCTGTATCTGTTGTGCGCAAGCGCTCCATGCGCTCGCGCCAATAGTCAGCCATATTTTCCGTCCACCCTTTCTCGTATTTGAGGAGTTCGTCTATTACTTCTGCCATAAGCTCTCATCATATTGTAAGTCGGTAGGCTCGTCTGATGTCAGCATGAAGTAAAGGCCTGTGCATCCGTTCATCGAGTAGCGCCCTAATTCTGTCGAATAGACCTGATTGAGATTGAGATACTCCAGCTGGTCACCGAACTTCTGATACTCCTTGTCATGCAGAAGACGACTGAGGAACTGCCGGAAGATATATCTGCAGATATTCAGTTTCTCCTCCCGGTCTGCCATGTCATCACGCTTGTATGAAGCGAGAATCCAGACCGTGAACACGTTGCGGTCGAAGAAGCCATCGCCCACAGAGTGGGTATTGGAGTCAACGGTATCAGAGACCATCACGAAGTTGGATGCTGTGCGAAACTGCTGCAGCACTCCCTGCACGGTATCTGGTCCGCTGCATGTCGTCGCGACAAAATTATGCAGTCGGCAGGTGTTGTTCTCCTCTGTCAACTGTTTGAAATATCCGATAGCATCGAACTGTTTCTCTGTCATAAGCTTTTCATTTTTTCATTGTATTCCTCAGCCTCTCGCGCCTTTTCATCCAACTCTGTCAGTGCTGCCCAGCAGTCGGTCTCAAAGACAGCCTGCTGCTTTGTGATGTCGCCATCAGTGAGTGCTCTGACCTGCGCACGTATGCCCATGGTGATATCCTCCATGGTCGGCTCTTCGCCCTCCTTCGTATTTTTGAAGAAGTGAGGGAAATTGGCAGCAGCTACTTGCTTGAAATCTGAGTACCATAAAAAAGTTCCGAGTAACTCCTCTGCGGTGAAAATCACTGAGTCATCACGCTTGCCATCCTCATCCCTGTACAGAAGATATCCTAACTGCTGAAGGAACTTGTCCTCCTTATGCATGAGGTACAGCTGATAATATTTCTCAGCGAAGAGGTAATCCTGGAATGTTATCTTGCGGATGGAAGTGACGGCTTTTAAGCCAGATATGGCCTGCAAAGGCTGAAAATTATCGAATCCATCGATAAAATCGAATTGTGAGAGCAAAGATAGGACTATCTCTGTCTCCAGATAAATCACTTTGCGCTTTGGTCTTGACTTGCCATCCACCCGGCACAGAACGGAACACTTCCATCCTGTGCGGGTATGCTTGATGATCTCAATGCCAGCCAGTCGGCAGAACAGGTATGTCTTGACCGTCAATGGCTTCTGAAATCTGGTCAGCAGGAAAAGCGTATAGCGAAGCTCATCCTGCGACAACTCACGCCATGACTTTGGCGCTGTGATGTTAAGATTGATCTGCCCGTCATGCATTGAATAGGAAGGCAGGTGCTGATTTTTTGTTTTCATAAGGCTTGAAATGATTGCTTTCATACTCTGCTGATTGCTGATAGAGTGCGAATGTCTCTGCATCTCCGTCAAGAACCATCTGAATCCTGTCAAGCGTCTGCTTCATGTCATTTGGCTTGAAGCAGCTCGGATTGCTGTAGTCAACGAGATATTTGCGAATCAGACAGACCGCTTTCTGCTCCGGCTCTGTCCAAGACTCGCCTCTGCGGTATTTATCGAGCAGCGCGTCCATCTGCTCGTTAGAGAAGAGACGACGCAGGATATCATCAGCAAGACGCATGTTCTGGCGGGCAGTATCCCAGTCTGCTGAGTTGAGCTTTGTGAGTGAGGCTTCTTGCATGTAGTCATTGTAACCCCATACAAGGCATGGGATGCAGAGCTTTGCCTGCATGGTTAATCCCCAGCCCTCGGTATTCTCAACGAGTACGAACACAACCTCTTCTTCAGCTGCCAACTTGGCCTGCTTCACCTGCTCGATGAGATTTTCCACTCTCACGGTCGAAGCTGGAGAGACCTCACCATTGCTCACGACACCGAAACCTGTAGGAGTGAGCACAAGATCAAGGTGGCGGACCACCGTAATAAAAGTCTCAAGACAGACCCATCTCTTGAGTAATGGCTGAAAATCCTCGTTTTCATCGAAGAATTCAGCACCTATATCACCGAGACAAAAACGCTTGATGCGGTTATATGTAGTCGAGAAATGAGGTTTCACCAAGTTGAAGACCTCCGGATTGGATGACGTTGCCACCAAGATGGCATCGTCAAAATCCTGTTTGTTGATTTCAATCTTCATTGTTATTGCCGTTATTTTTAACTGATGATTGTTGCATGTCCTTATTCTTATCGAGTGTTGTCAGCTCTATCATAGGCACGTCGACGGTGATGCCACGCTCGCTCCATCCGTTGTAATGTAAGATGACATGGTATGGCTTGACCATGATGTCGTGACAAGGCTTCTCGAGCGACTGCTTCAGGATGAAGAGCTCGCGCTTGTCGGAACCAGAGTTGTTCATCTGGCTCTTGCCCGGTGTAGCACCTACCAAGTTGGGATGCACACCAAGTGAGAAACAGAGTGCATTGGAAGCCTCCGACATATCATCAGCCCAGTCGCCACCCTCCTTCTTGCCACTCTCATTGAGATTGATGATGCGCACCATGCGCTGCTCCTTGCCGTTCGGGTCGAAGTAATATCCTGTGATGAGAGCCTTGCCTGCATTCTCCGTACCGCACACGAAGTCGATGATGGACTGCTTCTCCTCATCGATGCGCTGCTTGCGCTTCTGAGGTTCGATGATGCCCTCCTCGTTGCAGAGGTTCATCCAGTAGTCCTTGTGTATCTCTATCTGAATGCGAGGTGCAGAGGTGTTCTTGATCATGTAGCGCTTGCCAATGCCGATGAGCCGATAGATGTCGTACCAAGCATCGTCGAACATGGAGGCATAATAAGGTATCGGATAATACTGATAACCAGGAGTAGGAATGCGCGACACGATGGCGAACTTGCAGTCATGGCCGAGCTTCGGTGCAGGATGTTTCTCGCCTGTGTAGATGTCAGGACCCTTGCCCATGCGTGCCAAGAGGTCGCCCAGCGGGTCGTTGATGTCAAGCAGCGGGATGGCCTCTGCCTTGATGGGTGACATCGCATTGCGGAAGTCGCCATAGAAGATGTGATTGATGAGACCAGTCTTCTCGTTGGGGCGCTCGAAACGGCAGTATGACACATCCTTGTGCCGCATCTGCAGTATCCTGGAGTGGTCACGTGAGAGGATGATGACGGTGACGTTCCAGAAGAAGAACTTCATGTCTGTGGCCTGCTCCATGAATATCTCATGCACGCTGTTGCGCAGACAGAAGGCACGGATCTCAGCATCATCGGTGTCCTTGCCTGTCGCACGGTCAACGAAACGTACCCCCTGGCCGTAGCAGCACTGCACGTTGAATGCCTGTGCCCGTTGCGCAATCATATTCATGCGAAGGAGACGCTGCAGCTCATAAGGCATGTCATTGTCATCGCCATAGTTGATATACTCATAGTCTCGCCCATTGACGGTGATAGGCGAATAGTGGGCATCACCCACTTCGCCTGATCCGAGGAAATGGGTGTCTCTGCCATACTGCTGCTCGATGGCAGCCTGGTTGGTGGTAGAACCTCCAACCGCAGTGGTCGGCATGAGCATATATCGCTCACTGTCACCAAGCACTCCGACCTGCTGCATGGAATATTTCTGTTTGCTCATAGATATACTGGTAAACCTAAAAATTCATAAATAAAAACGTCGGGCAGAGTATGCACCTCGCCTGTGGCTGGATGCATGAGGCGGTGGAAGCCTCCACGCCAGCTGCCACCCGACACGAGCCATCCGTCATAATTGACGGTTCTGCCGTCGGTGGTCCATGCCCGAAGCCTGATGGTGGCATGGTCGTCCTTGGCCTTGTCCATCATCTTCAGAACCTCATTGATATGGAAAGCTGCTCTCTTCATCAGTTGAATGTGTTGTCAAATGTGTTGTCGAATATGCGGCCTGCACGGTGCATGTCCAGGACATTGTGCTGGCGCTGCGAGTAAGCATAGCTGAAGGTGAAGCGAGGAATGGTCTCGAGCAGGTTGTCATTGTCGCTCTTGGAGTCGGAAATGGTAACCTGCTTGCCGACGGCAGCCTCTCCACCATAGATATTGACGATATAGACCTCATCGGAACGGAAGAGGTCGTCTGCCCAGTTGGCCATGGCAGTTGTCAGCGGTCCTGTGTCTGCCTTGAAGATGCGCTTCTCTGTGATGCGGTAGTTGATGTTCTTGCCTCCGATGACGGCTGAGTCACGGGTGTATTCAGGAGCCACCTCATGCTTGCCCGTGCAGTAGATGAGTTCCTGGCACCCGAAGGAGTTGGTGAAGAGGAGTATCGGAGCGCAGTCGGGCTGTTCCTGGTCGATGATGAACGTCTGAAGGCGCTCCCCGGCCTTGACGTCAAAGTATGACAGCACCTTGTCTCTGACCGAGAACTTGGAAGGTGAGACGTCGATGGTGGTGTATTTGGCATTGCCACCCACCACCTCTGCTGTGAAGAGCTGCTTGGTGCCGTCGGTGAAGTATGCCGTGACGGAGGCTGTGTCGGTGCCGAGATAATGCAGATATTCCAGTCTGCCAAGTGAGGTCGTCTTGGCATCCTGCAGCAGGGTGAGGAAATGCGTGTCCGTGAACTCCTGGCAGTCGATATCCGGAATATCCACGGTGGCATAGAGGACACGGAGATTGATAGTCTTCTTGTCGCTCTGCGTCACCTCATCGGTCTCTACACCTGTAGAGACTTTCTGCTCCGTGATGGTGATGACAGAGTCAACGATGAGCTGCTGTCTGGCATAAGGCCGATAGATGTCTGCGAGGTCCGACAGCTGTATCTCTCCATCGGCAGGATAGAGAAACTCATCATAGACGGTGGAATCGCCTATTTGGATAGTGACGAGCACACGGCTCATAGTTGTGAGGATGTCGAGGTCACGTATGTTATAAAGGAAACATGTGCCCGACGGAGCTGATTTGATGGTCATATTATCTTTTTTTGATGCAAAGATAATATGGAGGGTATGGACATAAAAATACGGAGAGCGACGCTCATCATTCAAAATTTTAAGTTGCCACAAAAGTAGCAAAAAAAATCAAAAATAAACGATTATTATGGGAAAATCATCAAATGTCCACTATTTTTTCCCAGATAGCCCATGCTATCGTGCCATCTGGCTGCGTTGCGAGCACATAATCATGCTGCTGCATATATGTGACTATGTCGGAGAAGTCGAGGACTACCATGGTAGCCAGGTCTGCGGCTATATCCTCTGTCGTCTTGAAAGACTTCTTGTATGGTCGCCCATCCTCGTCCTTGTCAGGGAGTGATGAACGGAATTTGAAATAAGCATCAAGCATTATTCTTGATTGTGAATTATCTGTCTTTGGCATAATTATACGAAATTAATGGTTTGTAACTCTTCTGCTGCCTCATCACATTGATGACGCAGCGCCACTCTCTCTGCTGCAAGGTCGTGAATCTGCATCCAGTAATAGATGCATGATGCCCAACGGCCATATTTGTCCCGCTGGCGTGAGATGCTGACCAGCTCTCGCTCCAAGCGCTGCACGATGTCTCTCTGCGTGTCTCTCACTCTGTCGCGACGGCAAAGCTTCAACTCTATCACAGCCCGCTCCTTGAGCCCCCACAGGTCAACGAAATCACGGTCAAGCTCCCAGTATCTCTCCACAAGACGCAGATGAATGCGTCTGCGTCTTGAGTCGAGAGAAGAAATATCATGCTGTTTATTCTTCGCCATCGACGCCTCCTTTCTTGTTGTCTTTTGTCCAACCTGGGTGCAGGAGTCCTTTGACTGCTTCATCATCCGTAAACACCTCACGCGAATCTCTAAAGCGCTCGAAGATGTTGTGGCGCTCGATCTGGATTTTCTCGTTCTCGGTAGCCCAGTAGTTCTTGGCAGAAGCCTTGGCCAAATCGTATTTGCGGACTGCATTGTTGCGGTCTTTTTTCAGACTGCGAATATTAAGCTCGTACTCCTCGCGGGCTTTCTCATACTTTTTTCTTGCTATATGAAGCACATCATTTTCAAGATGTTCATCTATGGTAACTGAATCTATGGCTTTATCATAGTCATCCTGTGCGTCGGCCATTCGCTGAGCGTATTCTAAGCGAAGATCATTCAGTTTTTTCGTGTTGGCAGCAAGAAGCTCATGAAACTTCTCGGTGATGAGGTTGTCGGTCTGTAACTCTATGTTTTTATTATTGTCTTTCATCTTTTGCTAAATTTTAATGTGATATATAACGAAAGCACTTGCTCACATATAATACTCCCTGTCGTATGCGATATGGTCAAGCACACGTTGCAGTCGGTCAAGTTGTGAACTATCAAGCACTCGTATGGCATTGTAGGTTATTATCTGTGATGCTATTCTGCGATGCTCACAATTACGCTCCGACATTGTTCCATCACCATCTGCAAAAACCGAATGTAGATAGGCATTGACGGCTTCCGTCTGTTCATGGCTTGGGTATGCAGCAGGATAATGGTCGGAAATGTAGTCCACCATATTGCTGACAGCATTAGCCAACAGAGGTTCACGCTTCAGGAGTCGATTAACAAGCTCGTCTTTCGTCATTTTACTAAATTCTTTTTGTGTGATATATTATTTCTTGTCTTCCTCTACCGAGCGCCAGTATAGGGCGAAGGTGTTGCACTCCTCGAAGCAATCGGCATCGCTATCCTCAGTCCAGATAAAGGGGATGCCACCATCATAGCGCATTCCGTCTGCCAGCATTACGCTCTCGTGGCATACACCGGGCGTGCGGGGGTCGTGGAATCTCACCTTGGCTCCCTTCTTGAAGCCATCTGCCACCTTCAGGAACTCCTTCGACTTGTAGATATACATCGTGTTGTCGAATATCCAGTACAGAAGCAGCCCGCTATGCGTCATGTGGCATATTCGCTTGCTCAGTTCAAGACCTTCCTTGTAGGAGATGGATTCGCCATGCTCGGTACCGACCATCGTCAACGTGGTGTCGGGATAGAATATCTGATATTCTTTCAGGCGTTTCGCTACCATCTCTGATATTTCTTTCTTATTCATAGCTACATCACCTCCCCTCCGTATAAGTATCCGCTGACTGCCACGATAGCCATGAGCGCCACGATACCGAGCATGGCTATGACCACCTCGCCGTAGGTCACCTCCTCATCGCAGAGGATGCTGAAGGTCTCGCTCTTGGTCTTGCTGAGTCGCTTGAGCTCGCGCTTGGTTGCACACTTGAGGGTCTTGAGCCCCTCGTTCACTGGGATGCCTGCAGGCTTGGCCTGTATCGCATCCTGAATCAAAATAGAATTCTGCATATTGCATCATCTTGTAAGCATTAACAGCCGATTGTACAAAAGGGTGGCGGCTGCATTCCCCGTTGCTTACAAGATGATGGCTTATCCGAGAGGACAAATCAAATCTTACGGTTCATGCAGCCGCCATATAGAGTTTTCCTTTTTCCCCAGTTGGGAAAATATTTTTCTCCAGTTAGGGAAATGAATTCCCGAGGCATAAAAAAAGCCTGCGGCTGGAAGCCATAGGCGAAACGGTCGCCCTGCCGGATAGACTACTATCATCTTGTAAGCGTTGGCAAAGATAAGGAGAATATTTGGAACTGGCAAGAAAAAAGCGGGAAATTTTCTTTTCCCGCTCATTTTTTTAAAAAAAACTGATGTTAATTCTCAATTTATTCTTCAGGCTTAGTTATTATGCCCTCTCGAATTTCACTATCACTCTTAATGTTCTTTACAAGCACATAATGCAGGACTGCCTTGCCCACACCCTCTGTTATATAATATGTCTTGTCAAGTTTCCATCCTCTCTTAGCCATATAGTTAACGGCTGCCATGACTGTATTGAACTTGATCTGTTTGCCATCTTCGCCAAATAAACTCTCAAAGGAACCGCCTCCATCAGTGACAGCTCCCATATCAAGAATGACCTTAACCTTGCCGACACCCCAAAAGTTGTAAGCTTTGAGGTCGCAATAAACTGGATACTTGCCGTCCTCAGTAGGGACAACACTCTGCGCTTTAGCGCCAATGGTCATCAACGAAATGGCCATAATCATAAAAAACTTTTTCATTTTATTTCTGTTTAGAATCAATATCATCGGCAAGATAAGGAGAATATTTGGAACTGGCAAATATTTTTGGGAAAAAGTTGTGTTTTTGGTGGGAAAAGGTTAATTTTGCAGGTGAATTCATTAATATAATAAGGTATGGAAGAAAGAATCGAGCGACGCATCAAGCATCTTGAAAAAAGCAATACAAGACTATGGCAATGCCTCTGTATCCAAGGCATCACCATAGCAATCATCATAATATGTTCTCCCAAAGGAAGTATAATAAGCCTAATATTGCGGATATTAGGGTTATAAAGAAGCCATATTTAGTCCACTTGGCATTACTCCTCTGTAATGCCTTATCCTGCATTTCTTCCTCTCTTTTCTTTTCCTGAGCAGAAGAATTGCCCTCTATCGACCAATCCGAGCCAACATTCAGTCGCCTCTCATATTCCTGCAGATATCGCACCCCTTTGGGAGTTATCCGCCACATGCTGAAGGACTTCTCGATGTAGCACGCCTCGCTAAGTCCCTCAATGATAAACTTGAAATAGCAGTCATCCACGTCTGCTCGAATCATGCTATTTCTGAGTTCTATACTCGTATTATCACCTTTGACCAATTGGCGAAGCAGAAAGACTGCTCCAGCCTTGGTATCATCAATATTCAGAACATCCATCAGTTATTAGTAAAAGCCCCCGACACGGCTCAGTGTCGGGGGCAGAGTTGAGTTATTGAACATGTTAGCTATGCTAACTGCAATGCGCTGATGCGATTGCTTATTTCCTTGACTGCCTGATTAAAGATGCTCTTCTGCTCCTCGTTGAGTGTATAGACCTTTCCACGCACCTGATACCCATTGATACGTTGCAAAAGCCATGATGCACTCTTATTGAAATAGTTTTTGGCAATATAGGAGATAGGGAGCAGCTTATAAGCCTCTGCATCTATCTGGCTGCGCAGAGCTGTCACTTCGCTCTCCAAGCGAGTCACATTCTCATCCACGAATGGTTTAGCCACCTCAGCCACAGCATCCTTATCCATAGTTTCCAACTTAGCGATAATTTCATTTTTTCGCTCTTCGCTCTTTGCATCTGTATTACCTGCAAGAGTCTTGTATTCCTCCAATAATTTTTTAATATCTTCCATATCAATATATATTTTTTAATCCCCTCCCGAAGGAGGGGTAGTTTAACTTTACTTTTTTTTCATCAGTCTTGAGAGGTCGTCCAAGAGATAATCAAGTCTCTTTTCGATTTCCTTTTGTGAAAGACCGGTGAATTTCACAACTCGGAGAAAGTCTTTGATTTCCTTTTTCTTTCTCTCGATTTCTTTTTCTAAATCATCTTGCATAGCTTGAAAATTTAATTGATTAAACATGTTCCTTAACTCGATAACAAAGGTACATAATAATTTTAATATACGCAAATAATACATAATAAAAATGTTATGTTTAACGCATTTTTAACGTTTTGATACACTTTGCAATAGGCTTCAACGAAACGGTCGCCCTGCCGGATAGTCTACTATCGTCTATTTAGCGTTGGCAAACGATAAGGAGAAAAAGTGGAACTGGCAAGAAAAAAGCGGGAAAAGTTGTGTTTTTGTATGAAAAATATTATTTTTGCATGAGAATTATATAATATAATAAGGTATGGAAAGAAAAGAATTATTTTACGACATTCTAATCATACTGATTAATGCCGTTTGCGCCATCGTATCTGTTGTAGCATGTGCCCTTATGATTTTACAGCATTGTAAATTGTAAGAGCAAGCGTTATCAACATTGACACAAAAGAGACTATAGCACTGGCTATCCCCACGAACAGTTTATACTCCTTCATCTTCTCTATTAGTTTTTGTCGCTTAAGGTATCTAAGCAAGCCCATTTGTGCAGCCTTGCATCCCTTGTCTGTAAGCTGAACCCTCCAATCGTAATCTCCTGTATAAACTATCAAGCCATCAATCTCCAACATAGTCACCACATCATTGGCAACAACCCTGTCATCAGACAACTCATCAACATAGGCTAACATCGAATCTCTGGTCATTGAAGTCTCATTTGCCAAAAGTTGCTTAATTGTAGCATCAGCTACTCTCATCTGTCTGTCGGAGTAAACCATAAATAAAAAAATGACCTGTGCATCGGGAGAGCAGTCCTTCAGCACAGGTCGGTCACAGCTGTATATCTTAAATAGCCACTCACAAGCCCTGCTCTGCCCGTGTCTGACTCATCTGTATTTCTATGGGCAAAGGTAGTATTATTTTCTGAAACGAGCAAACATTTTCCTAAGTTTTTAGGAAAATAATCCTAAAAACAAAGAGAAGCCCCCGATGCATCTCGCACCAAGGGCTCAAGAGTTCATTTAATTACTTTATGAAACACAACCAATTGTGGTTGTCATTCTTTAAACATACTGTAGAACTGGCTTATCTATCAAGAGACCAGTGTCTATATCTCCTTTGATTTTGGCAATGCCTTGCCTTATTTTTTCCAAGCTCTTAGCCTGCGGCACCTTAATGCCTGCGGCGTACTGTCTGAGCAGTGAAGCGTTCATGCCAATATATTTGGCAAATGCAGAAATACTGAGGGGATAGTAATTGAAGAAAGCTCCGACATCAAAAACGAACCTAAACTCCAAGTCAGGAAATTCCCTGCCTTCCTCCTCAAAGAACTTTTTCTCCTCGTCCCTGCAAACATAGAAGTCGTCCATGGCAGCCTGCACCGTCTTACCATCGCCAATGATGCCAAAATTGAGGTCATCGGAATCCTTGCTCATAAAGCAGCTAAAGCCTCCCTTGCCAGACTCCACCACTACTGTAACTATTCTTGCCATACTATATGATAATAATGTGTAAATCTAATCAAAAGTGTTCTTCTCGCACACCAAACTTTGATGGAAGAGAGACCTGGGCTAAAGCCCAAGTCTCTGATAGATAGATTTGAGAGTTCCTTTCGGAACCTCTTCAGTTCCATGCCGGGGAACGGCTGAGCATCGTCCATTAGCTGGATTTTGCCAAATGTCGTGCCGGCATCCATGACGAAGCAGAAGGCATCCCGCCTTTCTCAACTTCTTGTAAAGTTCATTGTACTTCATCACTCAGTATGTTTAAAGAACACTTTGTCCTTGTTGGACGATGCAAAGGTAACAATAAAGTTACAAATTACCAAACATTTCGGTAACTTTTTTGTTACGATAACTAAACTTTAACATTTCAGCCCCATCAGACGCGGTTTTTCCTCTTTTTCCCATCATTCTCGGATGATGTCAAGAAATCAGAATACCTCTTTTACCCCGAAATGCAATGGAGGGGTTTCCGCGAAAATGGCTCGTTTCTTGTGGCAATTTACTTGGAAATTGTCATAAGCAGCCATTTTCGCGGGGCAATCGGATGCATTCCGATTGGAAATTTGTGCTGTTTTGCACAAATTTTCCACGGTCATTTTTGCCAACCAACTGAAAAACAACGTTTTATCAAAAGTTGGTGCAAAAATGCGTGCCCGTAGCTTTAATGCTACCCCACACCGCCCTACGCTGGCTGGCAATTGCCACGGCTCGCCATAGCGGAATATGTACGAGTTTTTTACGTGGCAATTGCCTATCGTTCTACAACTTGCCGTTGTCGTGATAGCTGTAGTATGCTCCATCGGTTACAATGATATGGTCCATAAAGAAGAGACGCATGACCTCGCAAGCCTTCTTCACATTGAGTGTGAGCACGTCATCTTGTCTGCTTGGTTTGGTGTTGCCACTTGGGTGGTTGTGTGCGAGTGCCACGATAGTGGCATTACATTGCACGGCTTCTTTGATTATCAGCCTCACGTCTACGGCTGTTTCAGTAAGACCGCCCTCGCTGAGTTTCACGTGCTTGAGCATTTTAAAGTTTTGGTTCATCAGAATGACGTGCGCCTGTTCCACCTGCAAATCGCCTATCATCGGTTGCAGATAGTTATATATTGCCAGACTGCTGCCCATGTCAGGGCGTTGGCTTCCCTTCTCCATCGTCTTTCGCTTGGCAAGTTCAAGCGCTGCGAGTATGGCAAGCGCCTTGCAATCGCCCACCCCTTGCACCACTTGCAAATCGTACATGGACAGCCTTGCCAATTTAGAAAGCGAGTTGTCCACCATGTTCATCAGCTGGCGTGCTTGTCGCATGCTCTCAGGTGTGCCCGCTCCTCTGTTTATTACCATGGATAATAGTTCTGTATTACTGAGATTGTCAAAGCCATAGTTCATTGCCTTGTACTCGGGTCTCTCGTCTGCTAACATTGTGTTGTAACTTCTCATTGTCTTTATGCTATTTTTCTGTTTGACTTGTTTATCTGAACACCTTGTGGGAAACATCTCTTTGAGCGTGCTACGCTATCGTAAAATCCTTCTGCCATCTCTTGCAAGCAACCACGCATTGAGATTGGGTCGTGGTGTATTGTGCGACCTAAAAAGATTTCTTCCTCAACATAAGCGCCTGCGGCTTCGATTTTCTCTTTAAACTCCTCGATGGTCTTGCCACTTGTCAAAAGGTCATCGAAAAGAATGACGTTCTTGCCTTTGAAAAAGTCAGCGTCCACGCAAACTTTGAAAACATCCTCATTCACGAAATGGCTTCCTCCGTTGTGCAAAGGCTTGCGCTCCCCGAAAATATGTATGTGCTCATTTGCGGTTTTGACGTTCATAGCCTTCAACATTGCAGCAACATAGCCGAAACGCTTGTTATATTTGGCTTGGCTTGAGCATGGAGCGAAAACCACCACGAAATCGCTCAACAAATTGCCATATCTGTTTGAAAGATACTTCATCAGCAACTCGCCACAAATGCGTGAGGCTGCTCGGTTGCCGTTCTTGAAATCATAAACAAACTGATTGTTTGCTCTCTGCTGCGCTTTGTCTGTGCAAAGGTTCATGTACGAATTTGGTACGTACTCGATAAAATAGCTTTGTCTCATTGTCTTAAATTTTTGAATGATTAAACGTATTCTGGTAATGTTCGGGAGTCCAGAGATTTTTCCCAACTCCAGCTGTGGAGTATTTTTTTTAAATTGCATTCCGTTCAAAGCCCGGTGTGCCCTTTCGATTTTTCCTGTGCTTCCACACTGCGTTGGCAGAGGCAAACAGACGTTGGGTTCTGTAGTAACAAAAGGTAAAAAAATAGTGCAGCGTGAAGTTTTTTTGGCTTTTGTTAGTCCAGGTTCATGCGGCAGTTTGAATCGCCAAAAGCTAACTTTGCACAGGAAATTTCGAATGGGGACACATGACGGGCAGAAGGGATGCAAATCAAAAAAAGTACGGAACAGCGAATAAGACAATCCATCGACCCTTCAGGGCGATACCTCTTCTGCAGCAAGAAAACAAAAAAAGGCTGCTACTCTCTCGAGCAACAGCCTTCAATCAAAAATAAATTAAAAACCAATAACTAAAAACCTATAAACAATAAAAAATGAGTAATCAACCTCTATAGCATGACAGCCCACCCATATAGATGGCTGTCTGTGGGAACTTCTCTGCCCCAATGCACACCGTATCGAAAGCATCAGAGAAGTCGGTGCGGTTCTGCAGCTGATCTTCATCAGTCTCGATGAGCTTCTCACCTCTCTTGTCCTTGCCATTGTTGTAGACTCCGGCACTCTCAATAGAGATGATGAGGTCCTCATTGTTGTCCTGGTTAATCAGGACCATGTGCTGAGCATGTCCCTTGAACATACGATTGATGAGCAGCTGCTTCTCGAGATGGTTCATCGGCTTGCCGATATAAATCTCTGACACCAGCCATCCATTGCGACGAAGGACTCCGGCAATGATCTGGTAGAATTTCTCGTTGTGCGTAGCGTAGTCATTGCCCACGAAAGTGGCATCATAATAGAATATGACTCGCTTGTCCTTGAGATATCTATAGTAATCACAGAAGTCCTGAGCCAGTTCCGGAAGTTTGCGCTCGTACTTCACGTAGAATGAGTTGACGATGCGCAGCTTCGTGTCAGACCCCACCTGCCCGACAACGAGACAGTTGATGTTGGCGTTGGCATCAGAGCCGATGATCAGCGGCAAACCGTCCTCTATATCAGAATCCATGCGGCAGTCCTGCTGGTCATGATGCGGGTTGAAGGAATACTGCAGGTCATCGAGAAAGGTGACGTTGGGAGCGGTATAGAAATTCCGATCCTCGTCAAGACCGCTATAGAAGCCATCCTGTGCAATGCCCACGTGCTGACACATGATGCTTGTCAGGAAGGTCATCTTGGGGAGGTCTCGCTTCATCTGTCTGATGAAGTCCTCCCCGAGGACTGCCAGGTTCTGGATGCTGGAGCATCTGGAATAAACGAGGCAGTAGGAACGCAGAGAGTGCAGAATCTTCTCGTATTTCTGCACCTGCGACATATAATAGTCGTAACGCTCTGGGTGCGCTGCCAACTTATTACGTATGCTATGGAGCTGCACGACGACAGACTCGAGCGTCGCGACCAGCTCCTTATCCTGTTTTTTCTCCCACTGCATGAACCAGGAGCCTTTTTTGGTTGCAGAGGTATCTGAAGTAATCGTAAGACCATGGTGCAAGCAGCAGTCACCGAAAAGTTGCTTGTTACCACGGTTGGCCGGGAGCGTCTCATTGTTGAGCTGCTCCCAATCAATGAACTTTGCCTCGTCTATAAAGACGTGGTCAAGTGAGAGTGAGTTAGATGTACCACAGCGGTCCTGCGAGATGATATTGAGATAAGCTCCGTTGTAAAATGCGACGGTATTCTCCCAGTTCATCGGCTGGAAGTGTGGATCCTTCCAGTGCAAAGCCTTCCATGGTTTCTTGCCCACGATGTAGTGCACGTCTCGCTTGTAGCCCCACTCCTCGAGGTGAACAAGTGCTGAAGGAAGGATGTTGGTCTGGCATCTTTTGACAGAAGGTGCCACCATGGCCAGACAGGAACCTGGCATGTGCTGGACTGCATAGAGTATGCGACCAGCTTCGACCACACCCTTACCAGTTCCTCGCCCCCACTCGCAGACCAGGTCATGAGGCATGAGCTGCAAGACTCTGGACTGCACATCATTGAAGAATAGTTTTTTAGGCTGACCCGTCATTTGGCAACTCCTCAAAATCAGCGTCCTCTATGTCAGGCATAGAGTATCGCTTCTCCATTTTCTTAATTTTTGCCCGAAGATTTGGAATCTTCTGCAAACCGATGACTGTAGGATCATCTGTCATGATGAACTCAACAGGCACAATCTTGTCGAAAGCAAGATCAGGCTCATCAGGTGAGTCGGTACGGTTGTTTTTGATGCGGTTTTTCTGCATCGAGGCGAGAGCCCGGAAGTCACCTGCAGCCTTGGCTGCCTTGCGATCCTCATCTATCTCCTGGTTGACCTTCCACCGCCAGAACTCCTTGGATGCAGCATTGAGGTTGCCGAGCATGAGCTGGCAGAGATGAATATCATCGTATGCCTGACTCTCGCTGATGCCGAACATCGCTTTGTCCTGCTCCACCATTTCCCTCACTGAGTAGCGAGGATAGCGAAGCCAGAAGGCGTAGCAGCCTCTCAGGCGCTCGACCCTGGCCTTGACAACAGCAGAGAGATGCAGGTCTTGAAGCTCATCCTCATTGAGAGGCATGTACTTCATGTAGTCATCGACATTGACTGGTAGACTCATATTCAACCAAGATTGGCAATGATCTGCGAGAGTTCCGACATGACTGCATGGTATGCACCAGGAGAACCGACCTTGGCGAGAGCGATATTGGATGTGCGCAACTCATTAGCGGTCTCTGCCAGTCCAATCAGGTATTGCTTGCGATAAGGTGAGCGAGGCTCCTGCAGCTCAAGCTTCAGAGCTGACGACTCGTCATCAGACAAATCAATCATGATAGGCACCTGCTCGACAGGTGTCAACGCCTTGCCGAGTTCATAGACATTCTGAAGGAGCAGTTTGCTCTCCTCGAGATAAGGGAATTGTTGTCGTATCATCTAACAAATCATTAAGCATATTATGAACATCGAGATATACATCTCTATCAGAAGTGATGAATGTGCATTCCGCACGGTCACCATAAGTCTGGTTCTGAGATGTAATCACAGTAACTAACCACTTGTCGTTAGCGACGAGAATGATTTTGGAGTGATTAAGCGTCAGCTTCACCTCGTCAAAAGCCTCCGTCATCAGCCGACTCAGTTTGAGAGTCTTGGCTGAAGCCTTGACGTCAGCCACTAACGTTGAGTGCTGAATCATCCCACGCTTGCGTAGGTTGATCATTCCGCACAGGAATGCGTCAGATGTGGAGAAGGTGGTGACAGCGACTTGCGCTGCACCTGTCTGCTCCAATATCCAGCCCAACAAGCCGAGGGTGTGAAGCCCTTGGCCGAGAAAGACCTGAGAACTACTCTGCAGTAGCGGTTTCAGCGCCTGCTGAATCTGCTTGGCTCTCATCCGGCTTCACCTCCTCTTCGGGAATCACGATGCCAGCCTCCTTGATTTTGGCAAGAGTCTCTGGCTTGATGTCAGCCTTTGCATCGAGCAGGGTGTTCACACGCTTCTCGATGTTGGCCTGCAGCTTCTCAGCCTGCTGCTCCTTGCCATCAGCCTTCAGCTGAATCAACTTATCGAGGTTCTTGGCGATGTAAGAACGCGCATTGCCGATGGCATTGGCAGAGACTACCGTTTCTGTCTTTGCCTCGGCAGTATTCTCCTCTGTGCCAGGAACAGCATGGTCATACGCCTCCATACCCTGTTTGTAGGCATAGTATTCTGTCTTGAGAGTGAGGAGCATCTTCTGGAACTCGTCGTTGGCTGCATTCAATCCCTCGAAGCGGTCACAAGACAACTGATAAGACTTGCATGCTTCGAAGAGTTCCTTGATGCGCTTCCATCTTTGGCAGTTTGCCTCCCAGATTTCCTTGATTTCATCGGGAAGCTGGTCATGATCTGCACGTTTGCCTTTGGCGATGATGGCAGAAGCATCGATGGAATCGGTGTTTTCTGCTTCAACAAAAGGCAGATGAGGTGCGACTTCAGCTGCGAGCTTGTCAGCATCAGCGGTGGAATCGACCGCTTTCTGCAGTAAAGGTGTCACCTCAACGTCAAACTTGTGCACTTCGTCAAGAGTCATGCCCTTTGTGCGATAGCCATAATGCTTCTGCAGCTCATAGACAAGATGGTCAAGCATCTTCTGAGGTCTCAGCAGAATCTGCTGATAGAGATGACGGTTGTTATTGATCTGAAGGAGCATCAAGGCGCCCTCTCGGATATTATCGTCAGTATGTTCGCTATCGAACCACTGCTTGATTTTCTGTGTGAAATTTACATCATTCATAATTATAAACTTAAAAAGCGAGGCGAGCCATCGTCAGCATCGCCTCGCCAGGAACATGGTTAAAAAACTATATGGTAATGAACTCTACACATCACCTGCTTGCGCCGTCTTCAACTCACCAGTCTCGCCAGAGAAGGTGCCTTCAGATGTAGGAATGTCACCAAAGTAGAATGGTGGCAATGTCTCGCAGCCGACAGACAACTCAACAGTTGTGTTGGTTTCGTCTGTGACAGACGAACCTGAAGACTGCGCAGGTGAGATAGAACACTCGAAGTTGTCATCACCGAACTGACGGCATTTGCCGTTGCGCTGAGGAATCAGAGCAATGACATCCTCGTTGAGAAGCATTGATGCGAGCGCAGACTGCTCCTCCTCTGTGCCAGGGAATGTGAGCGCGAGCTTGTTGAGCATGGTCTTTGACCCATTCTCACCCTGTGCCTCTGATGAGAAGTTGGACTTGTCCGTTGCCAAGTATGCAACAATGAACTTCTTGTCAGCAGCCATCGTGTGAGACTCCTTGATAACAAGGTAGTCCTTCATGGATGCTGCCTTTCCAAGCTGCGGTTTAGCCAGCTGAGTGATCCATCGACGTGGTGCAAGATAGACCTTGCGACCTGTACCAGGGAGGCGCTTTGCTCCAGGACACTTCAGGAGATCCTCGTAGAGGTCAGCTGACTCTGTGCATGATTTTTTTTGCTGATCTGCCATATTATATATAATAATGTATTATCGTATGATGAGACTCCTATACTGCTGAAGGAATCTCATCGTAACCAAACAAGATGCGCTCCTTGCTGATAGACTCGAACTGGGTACCGAAGTACATGGTTGCTACGAAGTCAATCAAGAAGTGAGATGTCAGTGACTTCTCGAACTCGAACTTACAGTTTGTGCCTTCAGTGGCCAGACCAATGAGCATGTTGCTGCCTGGAGTGATGATCTTGAAGCCATCAGGAATGTTGTCAAGGCCAATGAGTGTACAGTTGTTGCAACCGTCGAGCTTCGACTTGCCGAAATCTTTGTTGTAGTTGACACTACCATAGACGCTGCGGTATGCACGATCATAGCGCATCAACTCAGAGCTGTTCAGGAACATGAATGTCTTGGTGTTCTTGAGCTTCTGGTCTGCAGCATCGTAGAATGCCTCCAAAGCATCAACAGCATTGACATTTGTGATGGCCTCAGTTTTGAAAAGGTTGCCCTTCTCTGTAGAGACATTCTTGTTTTTGATCTCCTGATCCGCGATAGTTTTGAAGCCATCGTAGAGATCTGCGGTATTCTTACCCCCAGGGTTTCGCTTAGCTGTAAAAAGCGTATTGAAGAAACTCTCACCTACTTTGGCAAAGAGGTAAGCTCCAACGAGCTTGGTGATAGGCTGGTTTTTGAGAGCATCGCCCTGGAAAACGTTTGAGCCATAGATTGACTCACGAACCGCATTTGGCTCAAATGGCTTAACGCCAGAACCCAAATATGTCTCCAGTGTACGACCGGTGATAGTCACGCCATTCTCATCTACACGAGTAAGAGAGTATGGACCAATCTGCATGTCTCCATTCAACTCACCAACGGTCTCCTTGCCACGAACACCGAGACGACGGCTCATGTATTTGGCAACCTCGTCCAAAGCTCGCGTTGGCATCTGTATCAAGTCCTTGCGATACTTGGCATAGCTTGTGTTGAGTGAATCAGGAGTAATCTGAATTGTGCTTCCTTCAGTAACTGACATTAGTTAATCTGTTTCATAGCTTGGTACAACTGATCAGCATCAATATCCTGCACACCCTCATCCAGATGCTCATCTGTCTTGGCTCCTGGAGCCTTCTTGAGGTCGGATATTTCCTGATCCTTTGCTTTGATGTCCTTGTCTTTTGCCGCCAATTTGGTTTCAAGGTCTTTGACCTTGTCGTTAGCAGCAGTGAGATCAGCTGCCGTATCGGTCAGTTTTTTCTCTTTGTCGGCAATGGCATCCTCGATTTTCTGCATCTCTGCATCGGTGAGTGTAATCTTCTCATCGGTCACTTCGAAATCATCCTTGCGTTCAAGGATGTTCTGAAGGTTGAGGAATTTCTTCTTCATTTCATTAATTTTATTGTTATTGAAAAACTCCTTGACACCTTCGATTACTTGTGTCATGAAGTTCTTTGATGGTTTCTCAACCGTTTCGCCCTTGATTGGCGGGAGGCCCAAATTCTGACAATAAGAATTGGTGAATCTCTTGGCAAGATTGGTTTGTCTCTTGCTGTCCTCCTCATCCAAATCTCTTATCTCGTCAATAAGCCCCATCTCCAGAGCCATCTCTGGTGTCATCCAGCTGCCTTTGTTCATCTGCGTCACGATTTCTTCAGATGTCTTGCCGCATCGCTGAGCATAGACAGATGCAATGACCTTGTCTATTGTGTCAAGGTCATCACGCTGCTTCTGGAATTTTGCAATCAGCTGGTCAAGTTTTTCCTTGTTAGCAGACTCCCAAACAGTGACTCCTGTTGACGCATTATGAATAAGCATGGTGCTGCCTACACTCATGGTAACGTGCTTGGCACCCATGCAGAGGACGGTTGCAATAGAAGCGGTCATGCCCAACACATGGATGTTGACCTTGCCATGATCCTTGATAAGTTGATAGATGGTAAGACCTTCATCAACGAATCCACCCGGTGAAGAGACAGCAATATCCACTTCTTCATCAGAATGTGAGTCAAGGTAATTCTTGACATCCTTTGAGCGTGTGCCGTAGGTTCCAGTCCACCAATCATATCCTGCACCTATGGTACCGCAAATCATCATACCGTATTTCATGCGCTAATCTTTTTTGATGCAAAGATAAGCATGGCAATTGCCTAAATAAAATACGTAGAATCACTCTATACGCGGTGCCTTGCGGTATGCCTGCCACTGAACTGTGACTTCGTTGAGTGTGCTTGACGAATAAGAATCAGGATGCACTTCAGAGACATTAATTGTCGGATAAGGTCTTGTTGAAGAACCGATGAGGTATCTTCGACCATCCAAATCTTCAAGCAGATATGCATATTTGGCTGCAGTATTGATGTCCTCCTCACATGTGCGATATATAAGTTTATGCGTATATATCCGCACTTTATCGTCATATTTGTCGTTAATTTCCAACTTAGCTGGGCGCTGGAACGTAACACTCTCCCACTCCAGGTTTGTCGGCAGAGCAAATGTCTTATGTCCAAGAAGTGAATCAAACGGCAACTTGGACGTCAGAATCCTCTGAATTTTAGTGATGTGATTAAGATATCTCATAATGTTAAATATTTCATGTTTGTTCGCAACTGTTCGCAGTTGTTCGCAGCTGTTCAAAAACAGGGTATATAGTAGATGACTTTATGACGTTAATTTATGTTATTACGGCATCTTTTATTATTAAAGAGGTTGACCCCTTGTTTCTGGTATGCCTTTCGCATACGATACCATTTCATGCGAATGGTCTCTGCATAATCTATGTCTATGCCTTTGTTTTGGCACCATGCACGGAAGGCGGACATCTTCTTGCATGTAATATCGCTGAGGTCTCCGAGGTCACTCCACATGTTGATGCGGAACAGGTCATCAAGGCTCTCCAGCAATGCCTGCTTGCCGAAGCTGGTCAAATAATTGTATGTCTCCGGACTCTTGTATTTGGAGGCAGGAATGCAAATGGCCACGGATTTCTCTGTAGGTTGTTCGGGCACATTATTGCAAGGGCGCTTTGTGGTCAGTCTGCGTATGACAGCATTCTCATTGCTTGAGGCAGGGAAAACCACAGGGTCGCCAAAGGAATTGGTAAGCCATTGTTTCATGTACGGCTCGACTTCGAGGTAGATAACGAATTTGCTCATGAAATATATATTAAATAATCCTTGCAAATTTATGAAATAAAATCGAGAAAATACCGCACTTGCGGTATTTTTATCAAAAAGTACCTGATTTTTCCTAAGTTTTTAGGAAAAAACATCATAAAATATTTGGGACACCTAAAAATGCCCGTTTCAGTTGTGGCATTTGTGGCATTTTTTATAAGTATCTGATTATCAGATATTATCTTATTTATATAAATGCCACATTATATAAATAAAATGCCACAATGCCACAACTCCCTTTGGACTGCCCAATACGTTGCCACAAAATGCCACATAAATGCCACAATGCTACAGCCCTCTAAACCGCTGAAAATCAACGATGCCACAAATGCCACAAATGCCACAACGAAAAAGGGGTTCGTATGTATGCAAGAAAATGTTGTCATAAGAACACAAAAAGCCCCGAGGAAGAACACCTTCTTCCCCAGGGCTAAGGATATGATCTAAACAATAACTAAAAACCTATAATTGGCAATCCAGCCTCTTTCAACTCGTCATCAGTCATGATGTACGGGTCTTTTGTGGCCTTCTCTTTTTCCTCATCACCAGCCTCTGTCTCGAAGTCTATACCATATCGCATAGATATCATCTCATAATCGAAACAGAGTGGCCTGTCTTTATACCATAATGTCTGTCGGCCAACCATTACACCATTCTCATCTTTTTTCTCAACCGTTTCCGGGAGACCATTCGGTCCAAACTTCTTAAACCGCTCTGCGTTCTTGGCCGTGCCATAGAACTCTGGCCCAATCTGCAGATAATGCAGCAGCGACTCTTTCGGCAGTAGGTTCACGTCCATGGAACGGCCCAACTTGCGGTAAATGGCCATGGTTATGTCCTTGCGTATCATGAGGACGTTCTTTGGCTGTGACCAGTTGTCAAGTCTTGTCTTATTGGTTGACAGGTTACCGACCAATTTGATTTTGAAGTCCTGGTCCTTGCGCAGCTCTCCCATCTGGACTGCAGCATTGATGATATTCCAGAACCCAGCCACCTCATCGGTAGAATTACACATTGAGTTCTGTCTCTTGACGTCTGCGACGACAACTGACAGCAGGTCATCATAGGTAAAAGGGAACTCTATGTAGTCTCTGATGGCAATATAGCTTGCCATCAGCACAGTCCAGTTGGTCATGATACGGTCGAGAATGTTATCATTCTCCAACGCATTCTCAAGATCTTCAGATGCTTTTTTCCATGCAAGACCGAAAGCAGCCTGGAATTGTTCTCTATGCTTCAGTAGCTGAAGTGTGATATGTGTCGCTCCTATCTGACGATATCGTTCCAGCTCTGCGAAATTCATTTTCTCCTCTCTTGTGTGCTCACCCTTATCGAATGTAAGATAGATAATTCGAGTAAAGAGCGCAATATCTGCAGTAGGCATTTCCTGACCAGTAAGGATGATGCCTGAGTCAACTTTAGCCTGCACCAATTTCTTGTCTTTCTCCATATTCATCTTGGTGCGGCCAATACCATTCCAAAGGTCTTTGAGCCACTGCACCTTGCGGTTGTCGATGGCATTCTGATATTCATCGATATGCACCAGTGCATCATTGACACTACCCACATAATCAGAAAGGGCTGGCATGGATGCATTGGTGATAGAAAGTGGCTCGTACTTCGTCTCATATTTATAGAAGAAATTCATCAGCGTCGCAGCAAATTCTGTTTTTCCACAACCTTTCGGGCCAAAGGCATTAAGAAGAGGAAAACTTCTTGACTTCTGAATGACAATATCTCTGAAAAGTGTAGCTATGTAGAAGCACAAGCCTACCTTGGCATTGTCTCCGAACACCTGTACAACCTTGGAAAAGAACTCTCTCTGTGTAGTAGGTGAATCTGTCATTTTCTCGTGCCGGAACTTCTTCTCATTGACATATAGCTCCCGGCTGTCGATGTTGAGCTTGCTCATGGCCGGAAGATAAAACTTTCCTGCAGCGAGTCTTAATATTCCCATATCGTCGATGGGAACCCATGACCCTTGCTCAATGGCTCCATTGCAGAACGCATAGAAGCCCTCTCGCTGCCACCCAAGCTGCTTGATAGGATCTGCTGTCTCTGTAACTCGCCCGAGATAGCCTAATAACTTGATGAGCTGCTCATCCTTGGCCATCCATATATAATCACCCATACCGAACAGGCGCTTACGAAGTGAGCTGCTTGACGTGATCTCTTCCATATTCAACTCTATGAGACGTGGCTGTGTCTCTGAATTGTTGTTGTTAATTTCAAAGAGTCTGACAGGATTGAAGTCATCACGTATGTGGAAGAGTGGCTTCAGTTTGAAGTTGCTCCACTGCACTTCATCACCCTCCTTGTTCGTTCCAAAATAGCAATTGTCATGCTCGGTGAATCCGAATTCACGCAGCATGCTCATGTCACCCTTGCGCTCCTTCTCCTGCTTCTCGGCCACAGCTGCAGTCTTGGCACGCTTGAGTGTATTCTTCCACTCCCGGTTATGATTATACTTTCGGCAGAGAGCTTCAAGATAGCTGCTCTGTGTATCTTCGTCTCTGACAAGCATGAGGAGCGAGCATATATCAGCTATAGCTGACATACGATCTTCGGTAGTGTAGTTCTCTATATCCTCAGGTGTTGGCCAATACTTACGAGTGCAATACCAGAAGATGAACTCCTCATCTTTCATCTGCTCAAAATGCCCTTTGTCTTTAATCCATGAATCCGGATCTTCTTTTTTGGGCGCAGGGTAGTCAACAGGTATTTCACGCACATTGACCGTGAATCCAGCCTCGAGAGCAGCTCTGCCGTTTTGAAAGACATTGACTGTACCTGCAGGATATTTATTTCCATCCTTCAGAGTATCTGCATCTGGAATGAATATGACCTTATGTGCTAACTTGAACAACTGCTTCAGCTGATTGGGTGTCCAGGCACCTCCAAGCGATGCAACAGTATTTAGGATGCCAATAGACTGCAGTTTGATGACGTCAGGGCCACCCTCAACGAGGTAGAACTTATCTTGAATCCTCGCCTGCTTCTGTGCGAGGTTGATACCAAAAACGGAAGTGTCCTTGTGATAGACAATGCTGTTTTTGAGATTAAGATATTTGCAGATGTCCTTGTTGTCGCTCATCGTGCGAGCGGTGAAGCCGATGATCCGGCTCATCTTGTCATATATCGGTATGGTGTAGCGATCGCGCAACATGGAATATTTGCCACGCTCACCCTCGCCAATAAGACCGACCTGCTCCAATAAATCAAAGTCAAGAGCTTTGTTCTTGGCCCAGGTCATGAAGCCTTCTCTTGGCGCATATCCTATGCCAAACGTCTCGATGGCATCCTCACCCCAACGTTTCTTAACAGCCTCCCTTGCCTGAACAGCTCCTGGAGTGTTCTCGTGTATGCAGTCAACAAAATATGACTGAGCATAATTGAGGACTATGCGCATGGCATCCTGCTCCTTCTGTTTCTCCAACTCCTCATTGCTTGGTTTCCAATCGTCCTCAATATCCTCGTTGAGGTATTTCTTGGCCAAGTTTCGGCATGCTATTGGGAAAGGCAGGTCATTCTCTAATTTTCTGTAAAGAGAGATGACATTGCCACCAGAATGGCATCCGAAGCAGCGCCACGTATTAGTGGCTGTATCGACATAGAAAGAAGGCCCACTCTCATTATGGAATGGACAACAAGCCCAATGTCTTGACCTGCTTTTTTTGGTGAAGCTGACGCCACCATTCTCTGCGACATCAAGAATGCTGACATCACTTATAATTCTGTCAATAATATCTTGTCTGATCATATCACGAATATTTCTTCTGCAAAAATAGATTGTAATCAGCTAAACTGAAAATACTATACTATTCTGCGCATTATTTTGGCTATATCCTGGTTAACGAAAAATCTTAGCCTCCTATCGAAAGTCATACTCCGCTCCAGTATAAGGTATGTCAGGGCATCCTTATATCTGCCCCCCCCGATTGTTCCATTTACTCTTAATCTGTTTGTCTGACCAGTATCGAAACTTCATATCAGTATATCTCATTTTTTAGGCTTTTTGAAATTAGTACACTTTGAGTTCTCCATGAAAAAATCATAATCATGATCACTCTCTATATCCTTGTATAGTTCTCGATGTGAGCACCCCCAGAACCTGCAAGTGTTTCCTTTGGCCCATGCGCAGGTTTTATGGTTCTCGACGAATGTTTTTTTCCTCATAATACGAACAATTTTCTATCAACTGATGCTCAACATAAGCCTTCAGATTTGTGCACCAAGCTCCATTGATACAGTTTCTATGAAACTTGCAATGATGGCAATTCATAAGTTGCGCTGATGAACTATCTTGATGATTTCTCTCGATGATCGCAAGCCAAGTCGCCGAGTCATATTACGCAATTGCGATGTGACCGTAAGCAATGATTTGCCTAATATATCAGCAACCTCTGAGGCTACATATCCTTTAGCGAATACTTTAGCAACTTCAGTTTCTTTCGGGAAGAACGGAGACTTGACTTTTGGATTGCATACAATATTCTCCTCCTTACAACATTTTCTGAGTGGGCAATTCACTCTCTCCAAATTCATCATTCCCTGATTGATGTCATAATTGAGAGTGTCATTAGTACCGAAGTTGCATCTAATGAATCTCTCAGTTATGAGGAACTGATGATACAGTTTATTTTTCTCACTCTTGATGAAATTATTGAAAAGATATTCATAAGCTTCAGGATATACAGTCTGTATCATCTGAGCCATTAATCTTATCAACTCAGGCTGTTCCATGTCATATCTAATGATCTCCTGGTTCTTTCCATAGAAATAAACCATACCCTGTGGTGACACGAAGAATTCTATCTGTCTTGCTTCCATAATTCATGAACTATAACTTTGTTAATAACTTCGGCATCGCGACGATTAAATTCGCGGTGCCCATTTAATTTTGTGTTGAGGGTTGCATATTTGAAATCGAACACCCTCATCAGATAGTTTAATAATTTGGCCTTTTCTTTTTTATCAAGTGATCTGTAGTAATCACTGATATTGAGTACCTCATTTTTTACATTGGTTTTTTGCATAATTCAAAAATTAGTTTTAAATTTGTATGCAAAAATAGAGATAATAGCTGAATTATCCTATTTTTATAGGATTTATATCCTTGGTTACAGGGATTTTTAACTCATCAAAACGGATTTTAAGTTATGTTTAATGGAAATTTAATTGCTCGTCTTATCAAAGAGCAGAGAAAACAGGTCGGTGATATGGTCGCTTATGTGTTTGGTGGCAATTCTCATATCTCTAAAACTTACTTCAAGAACAGAACATCTATTGACAGTAAGTATCTCGAAAAGTTATCGGCTTTTTTTCAAGTGCCTATTCAGGACTTCTTCCTCACGGACGAAGAATTTGAGGATCGAGAATCACAAACCAACGTACATCACATCACCAACTCTACGGTCAATATCAATTCAAGCCCAGATGTTCTGATGGGTGTGATTGAAAACCAGAAGAAGATGATTGACCAACAAGCATCTGAAATAACCTGGTTGCGCAGCCAATTTGAACTTCTTACAGCCAGTTTAGCTAAACAATAGAGGAAGTTTCTGTCTTCGTATTATCTCGCCATACCTTATTTTATATATGTATGTATAGCGAGTTTTTTTGGCATTTTATCGGTAAAATTATCAAAAAAACAAGACTTCGGTGTATTGAATATCAGGATTTTGCGGCCTAAAAAGCCCAAAATGGTAATCCAGTAATCCCGACATAAAAGACGAGAGGTCATTAAGCAACAGCTTATACCTCTCGTTTTTTTGCGTTTATTAACAACCTATCATGCAAGATTTCTTCTCTATTTCGTTTTAAACATAGAAAAAAGTCACAATCAAGGCAACAACGGCGCAATCCTTCAAGCAAAAGATATGAGGGAAATACCATTTGCCGACAGGAGGACGATAATAGCAAGATAATAATATTAATCATTAAAAAACAATAACAAAACAATGAAGAAGTTCACTATCTTATCATTCGTTGCAGCCCTGATGGCTGCTTTCTCTTTCACATCGTGCAATACTGGTGGCGACTCTTACAGCGCTCCAACACTGGATCAGCAACAGTCCATGATCAATATGCTCGGCTACTCACAGGCGGGCGGAATGGTTTACTACAACGAGAACAAACTGAACACCAAGGATGTACTCGACACCATTCCTGACATAGTTGCAAGAATCACTTCAGAAACCAACAAGGACAAAGATGGCAACATCAAGAACCTGTATGCCTCTGTTTCATTCAAATTCCCAGTTTCTATCCTGAGTAAATTTGTTAATGACGACAAGTTGGCTGCAAAGATTGCAGAGATGGATAAGGTTGACATAAAGGTAAACCTCATACCTTATCTGTATAGTTCACAGACATTCATCGCCAACTCTTATGACCTGGAGCTCGGCAACATCGTAACATCAGAGAAGGAATACAAGAAGGTTACCGTGAAGTTCTACAACAACTATTGCGTAGGTGGCTATCAGACCAACAAAAGCACTAAGAAACAGTATTTCTGCTTCTATATGCAACCTGCTTACATCTATGTTGATGGTACACAGACAAACCTGCTGAAAGCCAACAGATTCAACAACACAGACTTCCCACCAACTTTCCAGTTTACTACCGACAAGCAGAACTAAGAAAACGAGGAGAAGGCTAAAAGATATTACTCTTCTAAAAAAGAAGTACTCTCTGAATAATTAAACGTTCCGGAAACGGAAAAGGGCGCATCGGCAACTATCGTCGAATGCGCCCTTCTTTTATGTGTTCCTCGACCAGCAATCTGATTGAGGAATAAAGATTACAAGAGTGGATTACTCCTTACGCCAGAGCTTGCTCATATCCTCGAGGGTCTTTCCCTTTGTCTCAGGAACGAGTTTCCATACGAAGATAGCTGCAAGGATACAGATAACGCCATAGAGACCATAGGTGAACCAATGACCGAAATCGTCGCCAGGAGTAAGGTGCATATTGAACATAGGCACGAAAGTAGAGCTGACGATGAAGTTGAATATCCACTGGAAGGCAACGGCAATAGCCACTGCAGCACCACGGATTGTATTGGGGAAGAGTTCGGCAATAAGAACCCAAGCGATTGGACCCCATGAGAACATAAAGCTGGCACTATACACCATAATACTAATCATGGTGACTGTACTCAAGGCAGCATTACCAAAGGTAAGAGCCACACCAAGCGCACCTACAGCCATTCCTATAGAGCCAAAAATGAGCAGAGGCTTGCGTCCCAACTTCTCTACAGTGAAGACTGCCACAAGTGTGAACGATATGTTGACTACACCCATGATAACCGTCTGAACCATAGGATTGCCCATACCCATATCCTGGAAGATACGAGGAGCATAGTAAAGCACCGCATTGATACCTACAGCCTGCTGGAAAACAGAAAGCATAACACCTACGAAGATGCACATGAAACCATAAGAGAAAAGCTTCTCGGTTTTCACAGTTACAGTATTCTTGATATCGTGGATAATCTCGCGGGCTTTCTCCGAACCGTTGATCTTGGAGAGGATTCCCAAGGCCTTATCGTCCTGACCCACCATGACAAGATAACGGGGAGTCTCTGGCACAAAACAGATAAGGAAAGTAAACAAGCCTGCAGGCACCATCTCACTACCAAACATATAACGCCAACCAGTCTCGATAGTCCACTGAGCATCCACCATATTGGCAATGGCACCGGCCGCATCGTATATAGGATTGGCATGAGAACCCATAATCAGGAAGTTGACGAAGTATACCACCAACTGACCGAAGATAATGGCAAACTGGTTCCAACTAACCAACATACCGCGCACATTACTTGGTGCGATTTCGCCAATATACATAGGACAAATGGCAGAAGCCATTCCCACACCGATACCACCGAGCACACGATAGAAGTTAAACACTACGAGCAAGGTCCAGTCGGCTTGTCCCTGAGGAAGGATATAGCTTTCAGGCTCCATGGATCCCCAGGCAGAGAGGAAGAAGCAAATGCCCGCAAAGATAAGCGAACGTTTACGACCGAATTTGCTGGCAAAGAGTCCAGACAGTGAACTTCCAATGATACATCCTATCAATGCACTTGAAGAAGTGAATCCGTGCATAAAATCGGAGTATTCGAAATCATTAGCACCCTTAAAGAATGCCTGCAATCCCTTCTCGGCTCCCGATATCACGGCGGTATCGTAACCGAAAAGCAAGCCACCGAGAACGGCGACCATCACGATTGAGATAAGATAGGCTTTAGAGCCCTTTTGATTTTGTTCCATTTTTTATTAGGTTTTGTGACATTATTACTCTATTAATACGCATTTTCTCAATAAATATTACGTATAATCTGCCTTTTTCCCCAACTTTTTTCGTAAATTTGCAACCAAATTAGACTTTACACAACATGAACATAGCAGATTTTCTAAATAAGGAAGGACAAAAGAGAGGATTCTCCTTCGAGGTACTGCCCCCACTCAAGGGCAACGGAACAGCAGCTCTGTTCCGCACCATCGACAGTTTGAAGGAGTTTGACCCACGCTTCATCAACATCACGACGCACCACAGCGAGTACGTATACAAGGAACTCGAGAACGGTCTGCTGACCCGTCAGCGTGTGCGTAGACGTCCAGGTACCATCGCCATTGCAGGAGCCATACAGAACAAATACGATATTCCTGTAATCCCTCATATCATCTGCAGCGGAGCTTCTAAGGAAGACATCGAGTATGAGTTGCTCGACCTCCAGTTCTTGGGAATATCCAATGTGCTCGTGCTACGTGGCGACAAAGCCAAAGAAGACCGACAGTTCACCCCTACCCTTAATGGACACGCCCATGCCACCGACCTTCTGAAACAAATCAGCCAGTTCAACGAGGGATTCTTCATAGACGGAACCCCCATTAAGTACCCTGGCGAGAAATTCTACTGTGGAGTAGCATGCTACCCAGAGAAGCATGAAGAGGCACCCAACTTGGAACAAGACCTCCAGCACCTGAAAGAGAAACAAGACCTCGGTGCATCCTATGCCGTAACCCAGCTCTTCTACGACAACCAGAAGTTCTACGACTTCGTGGAGAGAGCCCGCAAAATGGGAATTACGATGCCTATCATCCCAGCCATCAAGCCCTTCGCCAAACTCTCACAACTTACCATGGTGCCCAAGACCTTCCACTGCGACATACCGGAAGAACTGGCACAGGAGGTGCTGAAGTGCAAGACCGACGATGATGCAAAGGCACTCGGCATAGAGTGGACAACCACTCAGGTGAAAGACCTCTTCGAGCATGGCTACAGTCATGTACATTTCTTCACCGTATCGGCTGTAGAAAGCGTAAAGCAGATAGCTAAGATCCTGTTTTAAGTAAACAACCATAAAAAAATATAGATGAAATTCAGCGAAGTGATAGGACAGCAGGACGTGAAAAACCGTCTGATGCAGATGGTGGCAGAACATCGTGTGCCCCATGCCCTGCTCTTCTGCGGTCCAGAAGGCTGCGGCAAGATGGCCATGGCACTTGCCTTTGCCAGTTACCTGTTGGGAGAAAGAGAGGAGGATGCTGAAGACGACTCTCCACAGACCAGACGTGCCACCTCCATGCTTCGCAAATGGGAACATCCCGACCTGCATTTCACCTATCCTACTATTAAACTTGCCAGCATGGGCGACCATTCACCCGTGAGTCTCGACTTCGTCAAGGAATGGCGGGAGATGTTGCTCAGCGAGGCTTCCTATCCGCAAATCAACGACTGGATAAGCCGAATGGGCAAGACAAGCAGCGAGAAAGACGGCAACAAGCAAGCCATCATCACGGTGGAAGAGAGCGAAGCCATCAGCCACAACATAAGCTTGATGTCGAGCCAAGGAGGTTATAAAATCAGCCTAATCTGGTTGCCCGAGCGCATGAACATACAATGCGCCAACAAGATGCTGAAGCTCTTGGAGGAACCACCAAGACAAACCCTTTTCCTCCTGGTAAGCGAACAGCCCGAGCTGTTGCTCGAAACCATCAGAAGCCGTACCCAGCGTATCGACTTCAAGAAGATAGCTACTCAGGAACTTGAGCAGGCACTCATTGAGCGACGGGGACTCGACAAGGACACAGCACACCGCATGGCAAGAATTGCCAATGGCAACTGGAACAAGGCGCTGGAGGAACTCAATGCAGGAAACGAAAACCAGCAGTTCCTCGACCTCTTTATCATGCTGATGCGACTGGCGTACATGCGCAAGATACACGACCTGAAGAAATGGTGCGACATCGTGGCGGCATTCAACCGCGAAAAGCAGAAGCGCATGCTCGACTACTTCACCCACATGCTCAGAGAGAGTTTTATGTACAACTTCCATCAGGAAGAACTCGTCTATATGACACAGGAAGAGGAAAACTTCGCCAAGAACTTCGCCCGCTTCATCAACGAGGCCAACATTATCGATATTTTCCACCTTTTCGATGAATGCAAGGCGATGATCAACCAGAATGCCAATGCCAAGATTATCTTCTTCGACATGGTACTGAACGTCATCGTTATGCTCATCAGAAAATAAGAGGAAGTAAAACAAAAAAGCAACAAAAGGCGCAAGCCTTACCAATATATACAAACATAAACTATATACATTATAATAATTAGATCATCGTGGATTACAAGAATATGAAATTCAGAATGTTCAATGGTTGCGACCGAGGACTCTGCAGATGTGCAGTAGGCCGACAGGACCGCCAGCTGAACACATACGACTGGCTTGCCGACGTACCTGGCAATGCCGAGAGCACAGACCTCGTGGAGGTGCAATTCAAGAACACACGCAAGGGTTACTATCACAACGTGAACAACCTGGACTTGAAGAAGGGCGACGTTGTAGCCGTAGAGGCCAATCCAGGACACGATATTGGCGTGGTGACACTGACAGGAAGACTGGTGAAACTTCAAATCAAGAAAGCCAACCTCCGTTCTGCCGACGACATCAAGCGTATCTACCGCATAGCCAAGCCCGTGGACTTCGAAAAATGGGACGAGGCAAAGAGCCGTGAGCACGGAACCATGATTCAGAGCCGACAGATAGCCAAAGACTTGGGACTGAAGATGAAGATTGGCGATGTGGAGTATCAGGGTGACGGCAACAAGGCTATCTTCTATTACATCGCTGACGAACGTGTAGACTTCCGACAGCTGATCAAGGTGTTGGCGGATACATTCCATGTACGTATAGAGATGAAACAGATTGGTGCGCGACAGGAAGCCGGACGCATCGGCGGAACAGGACCTTGCGGGCGAGAACTCTGCTGCGCTACCTGGATGAAGAACTTTGTCAGCGTAGGCACCAATGCCGCACGTTTCCAGGACATCTCGCTCAACCCACAGAAGTTGGCAGGTATGTGTGCCAAACTGAAATGCTGCCTTAACTACGAGGTTGACAACTATGTGGAAGCAAGCAAAAAGCTGCCTCCTAAGGATGCTCTTCTGCAGACTGCCGATGGAGAATACCATCAGTTCAAGGTTGACATTCTGGCAGGTCTTATCACCTATTCTACCGACAAGAACTTGGCTTCCAATCTGGAGACCATCAGCGCAGAACGTGCTTGGGAAATCATCAAGATGAACAAGGCAGGCGAGAAGCCTCTGAGCCTCATCGAGAATGGTAAGGCAAAACCTGCTCCTAAGTCCAGCGACCTCTTAGCAGAAGCAGACTTGAGCCGTTTTGACAAGGCGAAGAAGAAAAAGAAGAACAACAATCGCCAGAACAACCGTAAGCGTAATGCACAAGGTGACAACCGCCAGCAAGCAGACAACCGTGCTGAAAACAAACAGCAGGGAGAAAACCGTCAAGACGAAAACAGACAGCAAGGAGACAACCGTCCAAACCGTCAGCAAAACAACCGCAGACGCAACAACAACCGTCCTCGCCCACAACAGGGAGAAAACAATAAGGGAGAGGCCAATAAAGCAGAAACCAACAAGGCCGTAGCCAACAAAGGAGAAGGAAACAAAGGCGAAGCCAATAAGGGCAATGGAAACAAGGGCGGAGAAAACAAGGCTCCCAACAATGAATAACTGATAAAGCATTCTGTGGCTTACAACATGAGCCACAGAAGCTATAACTTTCGAGAAAGAAAAGATGAAGCGCTGGGCTTATATCATATGGATAATCATGGGGACTGTAATGCTCTTTCACTCGTGCAGCGACACGCTGGTGTACGACAAATACGAGCACACCCCTATTGCCGGTTGGGAGAAGAACGACATACTGTCGTTCGACATACCACCTCTGAAGACTTCTGGCACATACGAGCAACAATTAGGGCTCAGGGTGACAGGAGTCTACCCCTTCATGGGTCTTACGCTTATCGTAAACCAGAGTATCTTCCCCAAAGGCAAACTTCAGGGTATGGAGAAAACAGAAAAATCGGATACCATACAATGCGACCTGATAGACAAGAGTGGAGCTACCAAGGGACAAGGTATTAGTTATTACCAATACAATTTTCCCATCAATGCCTATCGCTTTGCTTCCGACGACTCCATCCACATCACCGTCAAGCATAACATGAAGCGTGAGATTCTTCCGGGCATCAGCGACATCGGAATCAAGATGAGCCACATAGGTGAATAAAATGGGTAAAAAAACGCAAGTACTTGCGATGACCAACGAAAGTACTTTCAATGACCAACGAAAGTACTTGCGACAGCCATCGAAAGTATCTTCATTTTTTGAGGCTATAGGGTAGCCATTGTGGTTTAACGATTTTAGTTGACCACTCTGCGCATTATTGATAATATGAGTTGACTCAGTTATTACTTATTTATAATTCACGTTGACTTACTTAATATTTAGTCATATTTGTAGTTGACTACTTATGTCTATAGTCACAAATGAAGTTACCCTTCATATCTCAATAAAGAAACATGTTGGGGGACAATCCTGAGCGTAGCTTCCTTGGTAAGTTTGGGTTGGGCTCGATGCCCAACTCAAACTTTTTACGTTGGTGGCTTAAACCATCACGTAGTTCCTTGGTTGTGCAAAGATACAAAAATATCCTAAGCAACCTTAGCTTTTATCGCTTTTTCTCTGTAACTTATCCACTTTTTGTC
>CEAJ01018629.1_pt1 | contig 90584 bp, 75 predicted proteins | sample 554971 | NCBI WGS metagenome assembly CEAJ01 (sample SAMEA3182047, study PRJEB8094) | gut metagenome | biome: human; feature: gut; material: Stool; isolation source: human stools | place: Canada | collected 2011-11-29
AGGGCGCATAGTCAGTGGGGGTAGACGCGAAACCAAGTGATCTACACTTGGCCAGGATGAAGTCCCGGTAACACGGGATGGAGGTCCGCACCAATAAGCGTTGAAAAGCTTCTGGATGAGCCGAGTGTAGGAGTGAAAGGCCAATCAAACTTGGAGATAGCTCGTACTCCCCGAAAGGCATTTAGGTGCCGCGTCGGATGGTCACCGTGAGAGGTAGAGCGACCGATAGGACGAGAGGGCTTCACCGCCTATCGAGTCCTGACGAACTCCGAATGCTCACGGTTCGCAGTCCGGCAGTAAGGGGGCGGGTGCTAAGGTCCGTCCCCGAGAGGAGAAGAATCCAGACCGCCGTCTAAGGTCCCGGAGTTCTGCCTGAGTTAGTCTAACGAAGTCTGGTCCCAGTGACAGCTAGGATGTTGGCTTGGAAGCAGCCATTCATTCAAAGAGTGCGTAACAGCTCACTAGTCGAGGGTCCGGGCATGGATAATAATCGGGTATAAGGCAGACACCGAAGGCGCGGGATAGCATTAAAGAAAGTATCGGTAGGGGAGCATACTCACAGCGTCGAATGGTGTACGTAAGTTATCCTGGAGCGGTGAGTAAAGCAAATGTAGGAATAAGTAACGATAAGGAGGGTGAGATTCCCTCCCGCTGTAAGACCAAGGTTTCCCGGGCAATGCCAATCAGCCCGGGGTCAGTCGGGTCCTAAGTCTAAGCCGAACGGCGAGGGCGATGGCAGAGACGGTTAATATTCCGTCACTGCCGCATGGGGCGACGTGGAGACGGAGCAGTGAAACCACCGCGGGGCGACGGAAGTCCCCGTTGAAGGGTGTAGGTTATGAGAGGGGCAGGCAAATCCACCCTTTGAGCCGAACCTGACAGTACGGAGTCCTCCCCGGAGGAGTCCGATAGCGTGGGTAACCATACTCCCGAGAAAATCCGCTAAGCTTAACCCATGCGGCACCCGTACCGCAAACGGACACACGTGGTCGGGTAGAACATACTAAGGCGTTGAGAGATTCATGGTTAAGGAACTAGGCAAACTGACCCCGTAACTTCGGGATAAGGGGTCCTCGTGACGAGCGAGGCGCAGAGAATAGGTCCAGGCAACTGTTTAACAAAAACACAGGGCTGTGCAAACTCGAAAGATGAAGTATACAGCCTGACACCTGCCCGGTGCCGGAAGGTTAAGAGGAGATGTCACTCGTAAGAGGAAGCATTGAATTGAAGCCCCGGTAAACGGCGGCCGTAACTATAACGGTCCTAAGGTAGCGAAATTCCTTGTCGGGTAAGTTCCGACCTGCACGAATGGTGTAATGATCCGGACGCTGTCTCAACCATGAGCTCAGTGAAATTGTAGTATCGGTGAAGATGCCGATTACCCGCGATGGGACGAAAAGACCCCGTGAACCTTTACTACAGCTTAGCATTGACCTTGGTCATCCGATGTGTAGGATAGGCCGGAGGCTTCGAAGCGGGAGCGCCAGCTTTCGTGGAGCCATCCTTGAAATACGGCCCTTTGGCTGTCTGAGGTCTAACGCGCGCTGCGCGGACACTGCTTGGTGGGTAGTTTGACTGGGGTGGTCGCCTCCAAAAGCGTAACGGAGGCTTCCAAAGGTGCCCTCGGGCCGATTGGTAACCGGCCTTACAGAGTGCAATGGCATAAGGGCGCTTGACTGGGAGGCAGACATGCCGAGCAGGCAGGAAACTGGGGCATAGTGATCCGGCGGATGTGTATGGAAACTCCGTCGCTCAAAGGATAAAAGGTACTCCGGGGATAACAGGCTGATCCCCCCCAAGAGCTCATATCGACGGGGTGGTTTGGCACCTCGATGTCGGCTCGTCACATCCTGGGGCTGGAGAAGGTCCCAAGGGTTGGGCTGTTCGCCCATTAAAGTGGCACGCGAGCTGGGTTCAGAACGTCGTGAGACAGTTCGGTCTCTATCTATCGTGGGCGTGGGAGTTTTGCGTGGTGCCGTCACTAGTACGAGAGGACCGTGATGGACAGACCTCCGGTTTACCAGTTGTGCCGCCAGGCGCACCGCTGGGTATCTGAGTCTGGATTGGATAAGCGCTGAAAGCATCTAAGTGCGAAGCCAGCCGCAAGATGAGAACTCCATAGAGGGTCGTCATAGACGATGACGTTGATAGGACGCAGGTGTAAAGACGGCGACGTCAAAGCCGAGCGTTACTAATTGCCCGAAACTTTTCTTTCCACAGTTCATAGTTTCAACTGTATGAGTCTGTACAGGTATTCATTCAAAGTTTTTGCTTGTCGATATACGTCATAACCCATTATCAGGTGGTTATTGCGGTGGGGTCCCACCTCTTCCCATTCCGAACAGAGAAGTTAAGCCCACTTGCGCCGATGGTACTGCAATGCAATGCGGGAGAGTAGGTAGCCGCCTCCTTTTTTCATCAAGGCCTCAGGTTTCGAAAGATTCCTGAGGCTTTTTCGTTTGTTGTACATCTTCGTCGAATCTCCTTTTTGCTTATCCTGTTGTGGGGATTTGTAGAATTTGTAGTTTGATTGTCTTCCATGGGTGAGCCATTAACAGAGTATTGCTTTTACCTTTAATAGGCTTATTACTATTTTAATGTTAGAGTTTCTCGCAAAACTCTATTTTTTCTTTGTTAGGACCTTCGATGGTGAAAAACTTCACTCCGTTCGCCCAAAAAGGAAGTCTGTTTACTTGCTGATCAAGCATCTTAAACTTTCCGTTATCCTTTACTACCTTGAAGAGTTCATCGATGTTCTTTACATCAATAGCAATGTGTTCGATGGCTCCATATTCCATCTTAGCCTGATGGTTCTGATAAGTCTCGATGATGAGATTGTGGAGCTGGAGAAAGGCTACTTCCTCGGTGCCGTTTACTGTGCGAAGGGCTGTCTCGAAGCCCAGAGCATGATAACACTCAATGGTCTTGTTGATGTCGTTGGTAGGAATGCCGATGTGCTGCACGCCTGTTGTAAAATCTTTAATCTTCATAATGAATTTGTGTTTAGATGATTATTATGATAAAACGTTCTTTATTTTTTGAAGATTTAGAAACGGATGATTTCTGCTCCAATTTGGAAATAGCTTTGGTTACTCTGCGGATTCCACATACCCTTGACATATACCGGTATGGTGTAGTTGCCGAGTTTGAGGTCGTGGGATGCTTGCAGCGATACGTGAACGATACCTGCTGTGGTTCCGAAGAAGTGGGCATCCTCGCCAGCTCTGTTCAATGCGAAGGCTCCACCAACTCCAGCATCTACTTTCCAGCCGTCTTTCTGATAGACAGGATATTCTGCATAAACGAAGGTGGAATATTTCTGCTCGGTGTTGTCGCTGTTGCGGTCACGTCCGAAGACTACTGTTGACCAGTTCAGGAGCAGCGGAAACTTCTCTTCCTGAAATCGATAGCTCAAAGTAGCATCGAGGAACCTACCTGTAGTATGGGCAGAATAGTTCCAATACTCCTTATTATTGTATGTAGCATTAGGAGAGAAGTTGTAAGTATCCCATAAGGCAAAAGACCAACCACAAGCCTTAAGGTTCAGATAATGATTAAACTCCTTATATGAGCCTTCTGAATTGCAACCGCCCCAAAGTCCTATGGTAACGTGGTTGTTTACCATCGTATAACTCAAGTCCGTTAAGAGAACGATGCCGTCGGAAACTTCCATACCACGCCACAGATGATTGTTCTGAACGTTGGCTTTCAGATGAAGCTGTGCTTGGGCATTTCCCAAGCAAGCAGCCATCATCAAAACAATAACTACAATTCTTTTCATGGTTGAATTATAAAACAATTTTTAAACCTAACTTAAAAATGCAGAAAAATTCTTCCGGAAACACATTGAAGATCGCTTCGTATTTACTTCTTTTCTCTAGGTTTCTGTTCGAAATCGATGATAACCTTCATGCTGGTTTCGCGATGAGTGTCGATAAACTTGTAGGCATCATCGTATTCCTCGAAGGCGAAACGGTTGCTTACGAGTGGCTTGAGGTTGACGATGCCCTTGCTTACGTAATCGATGGCTGTGAGATAATCTTCGTGACGATACATCATTGACCCGATGAGTCTCAACTCATGCTCGCCAAGATAGAACATGCTGAGAGCTGGGTCCTTGGCAAAGACAGCCACAACCACGATGTCGCTACCTTTCTCGATGGTCTCCATCAGCGAACGGATGGAAACTTCTACACCTGCTACCTCAAAACCTACCTGATAGCCTTCCTCACCGAAGAGTTCCTGGGCTGCCTCCTTCAAAGTTTTCTTGGTGATGTTGAGAGTATGCTTGATGCCGCATTCGCGAGCCTTAGCCAGGCGGAGGTCGCTTACATCGGTAATGAGTACATTCTTGGCGCCACGGGCAACGCAGAACTGGGCTATGAGGTTGCCGATGGTTCCTGCACCGCTCACTACTACATTCTTACCCTTCACATCGGTGCGGTTGCTGGCATGGGCACCAACGGCTGCAGGCTCAATCATGGCACCATAGTCGAGGCTCATGCCTTCCGGCAACTTAGCCACGCGGTCGTCATCTACAACAAAGAAATCCTGTGCTGCACCATCTGCCTGGAAAGCCTGAACACGCAGGTGCTCACAAACATTATACTGTCCGCGCTTGCAAGGGTTGCACTTGCCGCAAACCAACTGTGGGCGAGCGGTGATATGGTCGCCAGGCTTGCAGACGGTAACTTCGCTGCCTACAGCCATAACCACTCCTGAGTACTCATGTCCCTGAACCACTGGGTAGAAGGTGGCTGGGTGAAGACCGTGGTAAGAGTGAATCTCGCTACCGCAGATGCCGATGCGCTTGATGTTGACGAGAACCTGATGAGCAGTTAAGTCTGCTGCCTTTGGTTCTGCTACTTCCTTGAATTCGATATGCTTTGGTTCTACCAATATAGCCTGTCTCATAATTGTAATGTTTTAAATTTGTTTTTTGTTATGTTAATAGGATAAAAGATCCCTGTTTATCTTAATTTCTTTGCAGAGTTCATTTTAAAAAAAGACTCATTACTTTATTTTTTCTTATTCTCTAAATCAATCATAATTTGCTTGTATTGCTTCTTATTGAGCTTGTAGAAGCAGAGGCAGCCTGCGGTGATAATCCACAACACTCCAGGAATTGTACTGAAGGCATGGTGTATTATGCTTAGCACGTCAGGGTTTTGTGCAGCATTGCTTACGTATCCGGCACTACCAAGTGCGATGGCGAAAAGCGATGTACCAAGTGCCATTCCTATCTTGTTGCCTAACGAGATGAAAGCATACTGAAATCCATCGTTTCTTATGCCCGTCTTCCACTCACCATACTCCACACAATCGGGAATAATGGCATAAATGGCTGTGTTGAAACCCGAGAAGAAAAACCATGATAATGCAGAGAACAAATAAAACATAATAGCGCTGCCGTTAGGGCTGAAGAAGTACAGGCCTATCATTGTAATGCCTGTAAGAAAGGCAAAGAATGCAGCCGCTAAACCTTTGTTACCAGTCTTTCTAAATACCATAGGGAAGCATGCTGCACCAATTACGCTTGGCACAATGATGGCCATTGAATAGTAGGAAAAAAGTGTTGCCGAACCTTCCACATAAGTGAAATAGTAGAGCATATCAGCATTGCGCCCATAGTGAATAAAACCGAAGAACAACTGTCCTAATAGAGCGAGAAGATATGGTTTATTCTTCAACACAGAACGAAGTTGTACACTTAATTGAAGTTTCTGGCCTACAGGTATTTCAACTACCTCTTTTGTCTTATGGAAGCAAAACAAATGGCAGACTGCAAAGATGATACCATAGAGAACCGCTACTGATAGATAACCATATTTGGCATCACCAGCACCAAACCAGCTAATGAGCGGAACTGTTACTATATTGATAACACCGATTGCCATCATGGCGCTTACTGAACGGCAGGTATTGAGCTTGGCTCTCTCATCGATATCTTGCGTCATGGCTCCGCAGAGTGTGCCGTAAGGCAGGTTCACGCAGGTATATCCCAGTACCAGAATGCAGTAGGTTACTGCCATATATATAATCTTGGCTGTCTGACTCCATTCCGGATGTGCCCAGAAGGTGAGTATCAGTACCAGTGCCGTGATAGGAGCTCCGAAGAGCAGCCATGGGCGGAATCGTCCCCATCGTGTATGGGTTTTATCGGTAAGTGTGCCGATGATGGGGTCGTTGATGGCGTCCCAAAATCGGGATGCAAGCATCAAGGTAGCCACTGCACTCATACTGATTCCAAATACGTCGGTATAGAATATCATGAGGAAGTTACCTACAAACATCCAACTAAAGTTGCAGCCTACATCCCCCATACCATAGGCAAGCTTACTGATTAAAGAAACCTTTCTCTGTGAATGGTCTAATGGAGAGTTGCTGACTTGCGAGTAACTATTTTGCGAATTGTTTGCTTGATCACTATTCGCTTTAAATGTAGAATCTTGTTCCATATTTATCTACTTTGGTTTTATAGTTATTATTTTTAGTTATTTATTGTTTATACTATGAGAAAAAGATCTAATTGGATAAATTATTTTTCCTTTTCACGCTGTAAAGTTAGAACTATTTAACAAGAAAATAAATATAAAAAACGAATATATTTTCGCAACCGTTCCCGCAACCGTTCCCATTTTATGCAACCGTTCCCAAAAAAATCTATATAATTTATTGTTGCTTTAATTAAAAATAAGTATCTTTACACGCATATTTACCAAAAAACAAAAAAAGACATGGCAAAATATGTAACTATAAAGGATATTGCAAGAGAATTGGGTATTTCCAAGTCTACGGTTTCTCGTGCACTTTCGGGAGATACTGGCAATGTGAAGGCAGAAACCTTACAGAAGATAATGGAAACAGCCGAGCAAATGGGATATCATCGCAACGATTTGGCTGTACACCTTCGACAGCAAAGCACACACAACATAGGAATCATCATTCCAGAAATCATCACAAGCTTCTATATGACCTTCATCAATGAAGCTCAAACTATTTTGCGTAATCAAGGTTATAAGGTGATGATTGCCATATCAAATGAAAATCCAGAGCAAGAGCGTGAAAATATACAGATGATGGAACAACTAAGGGTTGATGGTATTCTGATTAGTGTTTGCGATAAAGAATATAATATAGATTTATATAATAAGGTGATAGAAAATGGTATACCTATGGTGTTTTTCGACAGAACTGTAGAGAAGGTGAAAGCTTCGCAGGTGCGCATGGATGATTATATCATGGCATTTTTCATGGTTGAAGCTTTGCTGCGTAAGGGCTACAAACATATTATTCATATTCCAGGACCTGCCTATATCCGCAATAGTTATGAACGATTGAGTGGATATCGTGATGCGCTGGAAAAGTTTCATGTAGAGTATCAACCTCAAGATGTTTTGTCGCCAGCTTTGTCTGCAGAGGAAGGCAGTTGGGTGATGAAGCAGTACTTACAGCAAAATGTGCCTTTTGATGCAGTATTTGGTTTCACGGAGACTGCCGTGTTGGGAGCTAAGAGCGAAATACAAAAGCAAGGATTACGAATTCCGAATGACGTAGCACTCTGCTGTATGTCGGGTACAGCTCTAGCAACCTTAGTTCATCCACAACTAACGGCTGTAGAACAGCCTATTGGAAAGATGGCACAAGAAAGTTGCCGATTGCTAATGGAGCATATTACAGATAGTAATAAGAAGACTGAGGAAATAGCATTGAGAGGTGAAACTGTAATAAGAGAATCTACATAAGGGGGAAAACTAAAAAGGTAAAAGAGTAAGCAATGTTTTACTCTTTTACCTTTTTAGTTTTATTTAAAGAATCCGAAGAGTGTGGCATCAATCTTGTCGGTGATATAACGGAAGGCTTCGGGATCTGATTCAAACTTCAGAGTGTCGCCATCGACGATGATGAGTTTACCCTTGTAGTCTTTTATCTAGTCTTCATATCTGTTGTTGAGACCGGTTAGATAGTATAGACGAATGGTTTGCTCGTATGAACGACCATCTCGACATATCGCCATAGAAATCGTCGAGGTAAGGATTGTGTTCTACCGGCTCGAAACGAGGAGACCAATTATATATTTTTGCCAACATCTTGGTGAGCGTGGTCTTACCGCTTCCGATATTTCCTGCAATTCCTATATACACGTTGTTATAGAAATAGGTTACTCCTTCACCTTTTTATACTTGAACTGCTTTTGCTTTTATTTGTCATTGCAGCACAATCGTCTTGTTTATTGCTGCGTCGTTTGTTTTTTGGGAATATATAATAAATCTGAATGGTATTTGCATAATAAAAGGGTGACCCTTGTTTCAGAGTCACCCTTATGATGATTTGCTTGTTGTTAAGAAAAACGCCGTTTTATTTACCTCTACGGTGATTTCTTGTCTTTTGTTTAGACTTTCTGGCTTTCTTAGCAGAAGTGCTTGTAGAAGGCTTTTCTTTGCGTATTGGGGCAGAATCGCCTGCCAGAGTGAAGTCGAGTTGTTTCTTTTCGAGATTGGCCTGAGCCACCTTGATGCGGATTTCATCACCTAACTGATATTTATTGTGATGGCGACGCCCTACCAGGCAGAAGTTTCTTTCGTCGAAGTCGTAATAGTCGTCTGCGATGTCTCGCATAGGAATCATACCTTCGCAGTGGTTTTCGTCTATTGTTGCATAGATACCATAGCTTGTTATTCCACTAATGTGGGCATCAAATTCCTCTCCGAGCTTATCGCCCATAAATTCTACCATTTTGTATTTGATGCTGTCTCGTTCCGCATTCTGTGCTATCTGTTCCATTTCAGAGCAATGTTCGCAGAGTTCTTCGTAATGCTTTTCGTTGGCGCTTCTTCCACCAGCAGCATACTTGGTCAGTAAACGATGCACCATCGTGTCGGGATAACGGCGTATAGGAGAGGTAAAGTGCGTATAATACTCAAAAGCCAAACCAAAGTGTCCGATGTTGTGTACTGAGTATTTTGCCTTCATCATGGCTCGCAGAGCAACCATCTGAATAAGGTTGTTTTCGGGTTTTCCCTCACAGTCGGCCATCAGTTTGTTCAGGCTCTTTGCCGTGGCTCCCTTTGTTCCTTCCGTTTTCATCTTATAGCCGAACTTTACGACAAACTCGCGCAGCGTTTCCAGTTTCTGTGGATCCGGATTGTCGTGTATACGGTAAGGCAGGGTTTTAGACTTCTTGCCTTTCTTTGTCTTTCCGATGCTTTCTGCCACTGTGCGGTTGGCAAGGAGCATGAATTCCTCTACAAGTTTGTTGGCATCCTTAGAGCGTTTGAAATAGCAGCTTATAGGTTTTCCCTTTTCGTCAACATCGAAGTGCAATTCCTCGCGGTCGAACTTCACGGCTCCGTTCTTGAATCGTGCTGCGCGGAGTTTCTTAGCCAGTCTGTCGAGTGTGATGAGCTGCAACGCATTTTCTCCCTGATAAGGATGTTGCTTGGTTTCTGCTGGTGCCGGTTCTCCAGTTCCATCGACAACTCCATTGGCTTCCAGTAATTCCTGAACCTCTTCATATTTATAGCGTCGGTTACTCTTGATGACAGTATGAACGATTCGGTAGTTCTTTACTTCTGCATTATTGTCGAGTTCGAAGATAACACTGTAAGCCAGTTTCTCCTCGTCGGGTCGCAGAGAGCAGATGAAGTTGCAGAGTCGTTCTGGCAACATAGGGATGGTGCGGTCAACGAGATAGACAGATGTGGCACGCTTCACAGCTTCCTTGTCTATGATACTTCCTTCTGTGACGTAGTGTGAAACGTCAGCAATATGCACACCCACCTGCCAGTTTCCGTTGTCCAGTTTCTGTATACTGAGTGCGTCGTCGAAGTCTTTTGCGTCCTTAGGGTCTATTGTGCAAGTGAACACATCCCTGAAGTCTTCTCTTTCCTTATAATCTTGCTCTGTGATTTCGCCAGTAATTTTGTTGGCAGCATCCTCTACGTTTTTAGGATACTTGTATGGCAATCCGTATTGGGCTAAGATAGAGTTCATCTCCACATCGTTGTCGCCCTTCTGTCCCAGCACATCCACCACTTCTCCGATGGGGCTTTTGTTTTCTCCGTCTGGCCATTCTATGATGCGTACCACAGCCTTGTCGTCAGTTTTTCCACCTTTCAACTTTCGTTTAGGAATGATGATGTTGTGAGCAAACACATCACTTGGTGTTACCAGATAAGCGATATCCTTATCTACTTTCAGTCGTCCCACGAAGCTGTCCTTGGCACGTTCTATGATTCTGTTGACCTGTGCCTCCTTGATGTGGTTCTTGCGTCGTGCGAGGAACGTAAATTCCACCATGTCGCCGCTGAGAGCACCCATTGAGTTTCGTTCCGACACAAAGATCGGTTTCTCGCTTCCTTCAGGTATTACAGAGTTCTTACCATTTGGTTTTCGCACAAACTTTCCCTCCATGACCTGAATGCTCTGGTTGAGCCTGTATGAGTTGTCACTTACTTTGGCGAGATAATCGTCCCATGCCATTTCCTCCATGATGTCGATAGCCAACATCTTCAGAGGATGTGTATCAAGATGCAGGGCACGGAAAATTTCCTTGAAACTGAGAGTGACGCCTGGCTGACTGGCAAAGAAATCGTGCAGCTTCTCAGTAAGCTGTGCCTTGTTCATTCTTTTGCCTCCTTTTTTTCCTTTTCCCATAGTTTTTCTTATTTTAATAGTTAAGGGGGTTGTTTTAATAATAAGGGGGATGTTTAAGGTATAGAGTTTTAGGAACTGATGCTCAAAGTAGTTTTGTTGTCACTATTTCAGCAATATGTCCTTTAAATCTTTCATTCCTTCGGAAGCCCCCTTCATGATATGCTCAATCTTGTAGTATCCGTTTGTGCTGACAGCGCCTGGGTCAATCAAGTAGATCGGTATGTTGGGCTTGGTGTATGAAATCAATCCCGCAGCAGGATAGACATTGAGCGAAGTTCCGATGATGACGAAAATGTCAGCTTGCTGTACAGCTTTGGCTGCAGGTTCTATCATTGGCACACTCTCTCCGAAAAAGACAATGAAGGGTCGCAGCAGACTTCCGTCTCCAGCCAGTGTGCCAGGTTTGATTTCGCAGTTGTCTTCGGGCAGTTCCTGAATATATCGAGGATCGTATGGATTTTGTGCAGAACAAACCTTACTCAGTTCTCCATGCAGATGTATGACATGGCTTGAGCCCGCCTTCTCGTGCAGGTTGTCCACGTTCTGCGTAATCACGGTCACCTCGAAGTTATTCTCCAGCTCCTTGATGAGCTTATGTCCCTCGTTGGGCTTTGCCGCGTACAGTTTCTTGCGCAGCATATTATAGAAGTTGGTCACTAAGGTTGGGTCGGCCTCCCAGCCTTCGTGGGTGGCTATCTGTTCCACAGGATAGTTCTCCCACAATCCATCATTGCCCCGGAAAGTCTTGAATCCGCTTTCCACCGACATGCCGGCACCTGTTAAAAATACGAGTTTCTTCATAAATCTTTTATTAAGAATGCACAAAAATAGCAATTTTTCTGCAAATAGCATCGTTATGAGTAAGAAAAATGTTATCTTTGCACTCGTTTTAAAGTAAAATAAGAATATTAATAACAAAAAACTTTTATAGATAGATTTATGGACAAAGTAAGTTACGCTTTGGGTATTGGCATTGGTCGCCAGTTGGCATCGATGGGTGCAGAGACATTAAACATCGATGATTTTGCTCAGGCGGTCAAGGACGCCATTGCTGGCAAGTTGCAGATTAGCGAGCAGGAGGCACAGGAGTTGGTTCAGAATTTCTTCGCCGCTCAGGAGGCTAAGGCTCAGGCTGCAGCAGCCGAGAAGGGCAAAGTAGCCAAGGAAGCTGGTGAAAAGTTCCTCGCCGAGAATGGTAAGAAGGAAGGCATCATCACCACCAAGAGTGGTTTGCAATATCAGGTTTTGCGTGAAGGAAACGGCAAGGCTCCTAAGGCTACCGATCAGGTGGAGTGCCACTATGAGGGAACTCTCATCGACGGAACCAAGTTTGACAGCTCTTATGACCGTGGTCAGACTGCCACCTTCCCTTTGAATCAGGTTATCGCAGGTTGGACCGAGGGCCTTCAGCTCATGACCGAGGGTGCCAAGTACCGCTTCTTCATTCCTTATCAGTTGGGTTATGGCGAGCGTGGCGCAGGTGCTGCTATTCCTCCATTCTCAGCATTGATTTTTGATGTAGAGCTTGTAGCAGTAAAGTAAAAGAGAATTAAGATTTAAACATAAAGAAAACAATGAAAAAGTTATTTTTCGGAGCCGTTGTGGCTTGTGCAGCAGCTACATTTGTAGCTTGCGGCAACTCAACTCCTAAGGCAGACCTCAAGAACGATGTTGACACAATGAGTTATGCCATGGGTATGTCTCAAACTCAGGGCTTGAAGGAGTTCTTGGTAGAACGCATGGGCGTGGATACAGCTTACATGGACGATTTTATCAAGGGTCTGAATGATGGTGCCAATGCTGGCGACGACAAGAAGAAGGCAGCTTACTATGCTGGTATTCAGATTGGTCAGCAGATTAGCAACCAGATGGTAAAGGGTATTAACCACGAAGTGTTTGGCAATGACTCAACCCAGACAATCTCTTTGAAGAACTTCATGGCTGGTTTCATCACCGGTACTACAGGCAAGAAGGGCTTGATGACAGTAGAACAGGCTCAGCAGGTGGCTCAGGCCAAGATGATGGCTATCAAGGCTAAGGCTATGGAGAAGCAGTATGGTCCTAACAAGCAGGCTGGTGAGAAATTCCTCGCTGCCAACAAGAAGAAGCCGGGTGTGGTAACACTTCCTTCAGGTCTTCAGTATAAGGTAATCAAGGAGGGAAATGGTCCAATGCCTAAGGACACTTCTTTGGTAAAGGTAAATTATGAGGGCAAGACCATCGATGGCAAGGTATTCGATTCTTCTTATAAGCGTGGCGATGCTGTTACCCTTCGTGCCAATCAGGTTATCAAGGGCTGGACAGAGGCTTTGGTTCGCATGCCTGTAGGTTCAGTTTGGGAGGTTTACATTCCTCAGGAGTTGGCTTACGGCGAGCGTGAGCAGGCTCAGATTAAGCCATTCTCTGCTCTTATCTTCAAGATAGAGTTGGTTTCACTTGGTGCCAAGTAAAATCCTTTAAGAGACTCAATAATAAAGAGGACTTTCGAGAAATATGAATAAAATGATAATGACAGCGCTCGTCCTCGTGGCGAGTGCTTCTTTGTTTACGGCGAGTGCTGCAGGCAAGGGTAAGAAAAAGGACAAGGCCAAGAAGCCAGCCGCGTCTGCAGTAGTGTTGGCTTCAGTTTCCGACTCGTTGAGCTATGCTGCCGGAATGAAAGCAAGCAATCAGGGTTTGATACCTTATCTTCAGCAGGCTTATCAGGTTGATACAGCCTATATGAGCGATTTTGTGAAGGGTTACAGCGAGGCTTTCCAGCGTGGCAATACTCCTCAGGATGTGGCTTATGCTGCAGGTATTCTCATTGCCCAGATGGCGAAGAACCGTATTCTTCCTGCCACACAGAAGGAGTTTAAGTCGAGCAAGGATTCTATTGTTGCCGACTTGTTCAACCAGGGTTTTGTTGCCACACTTTCTAAGGACACCACTTTCTTCACTCCTGCCAAGGCAGCTGAGTATACAGAAGATGTGCTGATGGGTGCCGGCAAGCGTTGGTTGGCAGAGAATGCCAAGACAGAAGGCGTGAAGGTTACTCCAAGCGGTTTGCAGTATAAGGTGCTGAAGGAAGGCAATGGCGAAGTCCCTAAGGCGAGCGATGAGGTAGAGGTCATCTATGAGGGTCGTATGCTCGACGGCACTGTGTTTGATGCCACTTCCAAGCATCATGGTGCCAAGACAGACAAGTTTAATGCCGGTCGTCTTATCAAGGGCTGGACTGAAGCCTTGACGATGATGCCTGTAGGCAGTAAGTGGGAAATTTACATTCCTCAGGAGTTGGCTTATGGCGAGCGTGGTGCTGGTCAGATTCCTCCTTATTCTACTTTGGTGTTCGACCTTGAGTTGGTAAGCATCGTAAAGCCAGAGGTTAAGGAAGCTCAGCCAGCCACAGAAGTGAGCGACAAGACAGCTGCAGCCAAGAAAGTTGTTTCTGCCAAGAAATTGACTCCAGCCAAGAAGGCTGTTGCCAAGAGAAGAAAGTAAACTAAGTGACGGTTTAAATTCCTCACTAAGAGAATTCTGTAGAAACAGAAGCATAAAGCAAAGAGCTTGATGAAAGGCCGATATCGGTCCGCTCATCAAGCTCTTTTTGTTTAAATCTTCATCATCTGCTTTGTCTGTTTTATTTCAGATATTCCCCGAAGTCGGTGAGTCGCATATCGCCCTTCTTCAGGAAGGTGTCGTGCATGGCGAGCGCAGCCCTCATGCTCTGAGGTTCGTGTCCCTTCTCTGCCAGCTTCAGGTATTCGCGCAGCATGGGTCGGTAGTCGGGATGAGCACAATTCTCGATAATCTCTTTAGCTCTGCGCAGCGGACCCTTTCCTCGCAGGTCAGCAACGCCCTGTTCAGTCACAATGACGTCCACATCGTGCTCCGTGCTGTCCACATGGCTGCACATAGGCACAATGGCTGAGATGCAGCCGTTCTTGGTGGTGCTCTGTGTGGTGAAGATCGATATGAATCCGTTTCGTTCGTAGTCGCAGCTTCCTCCGATTCCGTTCATCAACTTGCTTCCACAGATGTGGCTTGAGTTCTCGTTGCCATAAATGTCGCATTCTATGGCGGTGTTCATGGCGATGACTCCCAGTCGGCGAATCACCTCTGGCGAGTTGCTTATCTCGCTCTGCCGGATGGTGAGGTGCTGTTTGAAATAGTCGATGTCGTCGTACACTTCTTTCAATGTATCGTTGGTCACGGTGAGCGACGAGCATGAAGCGTCCTTGATTCTTCCCTCACGCATGTATTTTACCACCGCATCCTGTACCACTTCGGTGTAAACGCTGAATACCGGCACGTTCGGATTTTGTCCTAATGCCTCCAGAACAGCATTCGAAGTGACTCCCACACCGCTCTGCAGCGGCAGGAACTGTGGAGGAATATGTCCCTTTTTCAGGTCTGATACCAGGAAGTCGGCAACGTTGTGTCCCATCTGTTCTGTCACAGGGTCGAGAGGTTTGAAGGCTCGTGCCTCTTCCGGAATATTGCATTCCACCACTCCCACAATTTTTCTTGCATCTATTTCTACATACTCTTTTCCTATTCTGTCGCCTACATTCAGTATTGGAATAGGTTTGCGGAATGGGCATTCTGCAATTTCATACACGTCGTGCAGAAATCGAGATGCAGGGCTATGGAATGAATTCTTCTCGATGAGCACCTTTTTGGCGAGACGCACGATGGTGGGCACGATGCCGCCAGCCGATGTGAGGAAAGCCTTGCAGGTAGTTTCGCCCTCCTCCAGGTCGGAAACCTCGATGATGGCAAGGTCTATCTCTCCATAGAAGCCGCGGCGCAGACGCTCAGCCATGTGCCCTAAGTGCATATCCTCATAGTCTATCTCGCCCATGTTGGTATGCGTGCGGAAGTCTTTATTGGTCGAAAATGGCGCACGGAACTTGATGGCATTGGCTGCAGCCATGTCGCCTTCGATGCTCTGCGATGTAGAGGCACCAGTCAGGATTCCCACCTGGAACGGGCGTCCAGCCTCGTGTTCGGCGATGGCTCTCTTAGAGAGTTCTCGGAAAGTAGCCTTTGGTACGCCGTTAGGAGTAAATCCACTCAGTCCGATGTTGTCTTGATCCTTGATCATAGCTGCTGCTTCGGCAGCTGTCAGCCTTGTGTATGCCATTTTTTCTTTATGTTTAAATCTTTGATGTTTGGGTTGCAAAGTTACACAAATCTTTTAAAACAAAATAACTTTTTGTTAGTTTTATGCAAATAAAAGGTTATTTAGTTATCTTTGTTGTATATATATACGATTATTTTCTGCTTTATGCAAAAATAAGTGCTGTAATGTTGTCATTGTATGCTTTATTCCCTATAACTTTATTGCTTTTATTCTTTTTGCGATAAACTATCATTAGGCGAGTATTTTATGGCAGTTTAAGAAGATTTTAACGATTATAGCAACATTTTGTTAGCAAATTGACTGATTAATCGAAAAAAAACACTAACTTTGCAACATAATAAACAAAAAAGAAAAAGCGTTATAAAATATGGAACAGAAACTATTGATCTATAACACCCTCACCCGCACAAAGGAGAGATTTACACCGCTTCATGCCCCCAATGTAGGCATGTACGTTTGTGGCCCCACTGTGTATGGCGACCCGCATCTTGGTCATGCGCGTCCTGCCATTACTTTTGATATTCTTTTTCGTTATCTCAAGCATTTGGGATACAAGGTGCGCTATGTGCGCAACATTACCGATGTGGGACACCTGGAGCACGATGCCGATGAGGGCGACGACAAGATAGAGAAGAAGGCACGACTGGAGCAGTTGGAGCCAATGGAGATAGCCCAGTACTACACCAACCGCTATCACGATGCGATGGAGGCACTCAATGTACTTCCTCCAAGCATTGAGCCTCATGCCACGGGTCATATCATCGAGCAGGAGAAGCTGGTGCAGGAGATTCTCGACAACGGTTATGCCTACGAGAGCAATGGCTCTATCTATTTCGATATAGAGAAGTATAACAAAGACCATAAGTATGGCATTCTTTCGGGCCGCAACTTAGAGAATGTCATCAACGAAAGCCGTGAGCTTGCCGGTATCGGTGAGAAGAAAAATCAGGCCGACTTTGCCCTTTGGAAGAAGGCTTCGCCCGAGCACATCATGCGCTGGCCAAGTCCTTGGAGCGATGGTTTCCCCGGCTGGCATTGCGAGTGTACTGCTATGGGCAGAAAATATCTGGGCAGCCATTTCGATATTCACGGAGGCGGCATGGACCTCATCTTCCCTCATCATGAGTGCGAGATAGCGCAGGCTGTGGCTTCGCAGGGCGACCAGATGGTTCACTACTGGATGCACAACAACATGATTACCATCAACGGACAGAAGATGGGCAAGAGCCTCGGCAACTTCATTACGCTTGAGCAGTTCTTCACTGGCGCCCATGAGAGTCTGGAGCAGGCTTATTCGCCTATGACCATCCGTTTCTTCATCCTTTCAGCCCACTATCGCAGCACCGTCGATTTCTCCAACGATGCCCTGAAGGCAAGTCAGAAAGGATTGGAGCGCTTGATGAATGGCTTGAACGACCTTGAGCGTGTGCCTGTAGCCAAGCAGAGCGACGAGCAGGTGAAGAAGTTTGTGGGCGAGTTGCGCCAGCGTTGCTATGATGCGATGAACGACGACTTCCAGACACAGCTTGTCATCAGTTATCTCTTCGAGGCATGTCATGTCATCAATACCGCCCTTGACCATAAGGCCAATATCTCTGCCGACGACTTGAAGGAACTTTCTGACACCATGCGTCTTTTCACCTTCGACCTTCTGGGACTGAAGAGCGAGAAGGGAGCCAACAACGATGCCCGTGAGGAAGCTTACGGCAAGGTGGTCGACATGGTGCTCAACCTGCGTGCCAAGGCCAAGGCTGACAAAGACTGGGCTACCAGCGACCAGATTCGCGATGCCCTTGCTGAGGCAGGTTTCGAGGTGAAGGACACCAAGGATGGTGTAACCTGGAAACTGAATAAATAAAAATTGTAAGAAGTGCTTGGACCATATTGTATTATCATGGCCACAAAGATGAAATAACGACATTAAAAACATAAAGAATGGATAAAATTGATAATCTTGACAGAAAAATCCTGGGCATCTTGTCTAAGAATGCCCGCATACCTTTCAAGGACGTAGCAGCAGAGTGTGGTGTGTCGCGTGCAGCCATTCATCAGCGTGTGCAGCACTTGGTGGAGGATGGTTACATCACCGGCAGCGGTTTCGATGTCAACCCTAAGAGCTTGGGTTATTCCACCTGCACCTATGTCGGTATCAACCTCGAGCGAGGCAACATGTACAAGAAGGTGGTGGAGCGTCTGCTCAACATCCCCGAAATCGTGGAGTGCCATTTCACCACTGGTTCCTATACCATGCTTCTTAAGCTCTATGCCCGCGATAACGAGCAGCTCATGGATTTGCTCAACAATAAGTTGCAGGCCATCCCTGGTGTCGTTTCCACCGAGACTCTCATCTCTCTGGAGCAGAGCATCAAGCGTGAGATACCTGTTATTTTGGAAGACGAATAAATGGAAAACTTTGATTTGGAGTCGCACCTGCAGGGTGTGTACTCCGCCTTTCCCGAAGCGAAGCATCGTCCCCTCATAGGCCTTACTGCCAATTACGAGGGCATCGACGCTACGCTTCGTGAACGTTATTACAAGCAGGTGGTCGAGGCTGGCGGAGTGCCGGTCATCGTTCCTCCAGTGGCCGACACAGCCGTCATCATCAATACCCTCCAGCAGTTGGACGGACTCATTCTGACGGGCGGTGGCGACCATAACCCTTTGTGGATGGGCGAGGAGCCTTCGCCCCGTCTGCACAACATCAATCGTGAGCGCGATCTTGCCGAACTCTTGCTCGTTCGCCTTGCCTTCAATCGTCAGATTCCTATGTTGGGCATCTGTCGTGGCATACAGACCTTGGCGATAGCCCTTGGCGGAAAGGTGGAACAAGATATAGAACAGCAGGTGAAGCACAGCCAGGATGCCGACCGTTCGGAGCCAACCCACAGCGTCTGCTTGGTCAAGGACTCTACCTTATATAATATATATGGTAGCGAGCGCATCATGGTCAATTCGTTTCATCATCAGGCTGTGAGCCAGCCCGGCAAGCGCTTCCGTGTCATTGCCCGTTCTGCCGACAACATCATCGAGGCCATAGAGAGCAGCGAGTACAAGTCGATTCTCGGTGTGCAATGGCATCCAGAATGGCTCGAGGCGGAAGGTCAGAAAATCTTCCGTTGGCTGGTAGAAAGGGCAGACGAGTTCTATGCTGCCAAGCAGTTTCATGCCCGCAATCTTACTCTCGACACCCATTGCGACACTCCGATGTTCTTTCCTCAGGGTGTCCGGTTCGACCATCGCGACTCTCGCATCCTTGTCGACCTTCACAAGATGACCGACGGTCGGCAGGACGCCACTACGATGGTGGCTTATCTGCCGCAACCCAAGCCCGGTGAGAGTTTCAGCAGCAAGGTGGAGTTTGATGTAGAGACGCCTGTGCAGTATGCCGACCTCATCTTCGACAAGATAGGCGACATCGTGGCTCAGAATTCCGATTATCTGGCATTTGCCCGCACTCCAGCCCAATTGTATGCCAACAAGCAGTCTGGTCGCAAGAGCATCATGCTCGGCATAGAGAACGGTTTGGCAATTCATCACGACCTTGCCAATGTGGAGCATTTTGCCCAGCGAGGCATCGTCTATATCACACTTTGCCACAACGGCGACAATGATATTTGTGACAGTGCCCGTGGCAGCAACACCCATCATGGAGTAAGCGACTTTGGTGAGCAGGTTATTCGCGAGATGAACCGTCTGGGCCTCATGGTCGACCTGAGTCATGCTTCCGAGAAGAGTTTCTACGATGCTCTGCAGATAAGCAGCACACCTATCGTGTGCAGTCACAGCAGTTGCCGTACTCTCTGTGATGTTCCACGCAATCTTACCGACGATCAGCTTCGTGCATTGGCAGCCCGTGGAGGTGTGGCACAAGTTACGCTCTATCATGGTTTCCTGCGCAAGGATGGCGAGGCCGACATTCTCGACGCCATTGCCCATCTGGAGCATGCCGTCAGCATCGTGGGAATCGATCACGTGGGCTTGGGAACCGACTTTGACGGTGATGGAGGCATTCGCGGACTTGCCGATTCCTCAGAGCTCATTCTCTTCACCCAGCAGCTGTTGCGCCGCAAGTACAGCGAAACAGACATTGCCAAGATTTGGGGCGGCAACTGGCTTCGTGTCATGCAGCAGGTACAGGAGAGTGTTAAGTGAAGAATGAAGAAAGTAGAACGTTGTAAGAGAAGAAAATATTAAACGATGACAAAAAAGATGAAAATCATATTGGGCTTTGTTGCTGCGGCAGCCATTGCTGCCGGGGTTTACACTTATACCAATAGCCATAGTGTGTCGCCCGACGTGCAGGAGGTGGAAGAGGCCGAGAAACTCAATCCCGTGGGTCCAGCCTTCAATGCCGACTCCGCTTTCGCCTATTGTGATGCGCAATGTCAATTCGGTCCGCGCACAATGAACAGCGAAGCGCACGAGCGTTGTGGCGAATGGATCGTCAGCAAGTTCCGTCAGTTCGGCTGTCAGGTGGAAACCCAGAAAGCCGATCTTAAGGGCTACGACGGCACTATACTCAAGAACACCAACATCATAGCCCATTACAATCCTCAGGCATCCACACGCATCCTTCTGTGTGCCCATTGGGACAGTCGTCCATGGGCAGACAATGATCCCGACAGTGCCAACTGGCGCAAGCCGGTCTTGGCTGCCAACGATGGAGCCAGCGGCATAGCCGTGATGTTGGAGATAGCCCGACAGTTGCAGGCCGACAAAAAGTTGAATCCACAAATAGGAGTCGACTTTGTGTGCTTCGATACTGAGGACTGGGGAACTCCACAGTGGGCTGACGTTCAGGACGATGGCGACTCCTGGGCTTTGGGCGCTCAATACTGGAGCGAGAACAAACCTTCTGATTATCAGCCCCGTTACGGCATTCTGCTCGATATGGTGGGCGGACAGGGCGCTCAGTTCTATCGTGAGGGCATGTCCATGCAGTATGCTTCTTCGGTAGTCCATAAGGTGTGGCGTGCAGCCCGTCAGGCAGGTTATGGCAGTTTCTTCCCCAAGAGCGACGGAGGCATGATTACCGACGATCACATTCCTGTCAACCAGAAGGCGAAGATTCCTACCATCGACATCATCCCCTATTATCCCGACTGCCAGCAGAGCAGTTTCGGTCCTACTTGGCACACCGTGAACGACGACATGGCTCATCTCGACAAGAACACCCTCAAGGCTGTGGGGCAAACCATCATTCAGGTGCTTTACACCGAGGAATAGTTTCCTCGTCGTATGTTGGGAAGCCCCATCTTGAGCAGAGATATTGTAGCATTTGTTCACCATGCTGCATAGCTCTGTATTGTGCCTCCTTTGGGTCTTAATAGATGACCGACGCCGGTCGTCTATTGTGACCTCCCTTGGTCATAATAGATGCCCCCCGTGGGGCTTAAGAGACCTCAGTTATATAGAGCGCTTTTTCTCTTTAAAAACGAAAATGACACAAAATGACCATGACACAAAATGACCGAATTTCAGCATCTTCTTCTCTGTTTTTTAGTCATTTAGTCATTAGTCATTAGTCATTAAGAGAAAAATGAAGCAAGTCAGGAAACCACGATTCCAAAGTGTCAAAGTGTCAAAGTGTCAAAGTGTCAAAATGACTAATGACTAATGACTAAAATGACTAACTTTTCAAGATGTTACAGTATATGACCTTACATAGAAAGGTCAGATCTGTCCCGATTCCACCTGTCTTACCACACGTTCGGTAAGTCGGTCTACGCCGTTGGGGTCGTATTTCTTGGTAAGGCTGGCACCAAAGAGGGCGGCAAAAGCCTGATAGAAGCCTGCACGGATAGGACCAAGAAAAGCCTGTATCAGCTGATAGGAAGATGAGTTACACTCGCGGTAAACCAGTTTGATGCAGAGTTTGCCCTGGGCGTAGGTGAGTTTCTTCATGCGTGGCGTGTATTCGCGCTTGATGTCTTTTTCCACTCGTTTCATGTGCTCGTCTTTCGCCTTTTTGTTGGGCAGTGTTTCCAGATAAGCTCCTGTTTCCAGAATAATCTGTCTTACTTCCTTGGCGATGGGCAAAACTTTCTTTATGTTGTAAACCAGGCGGTTGTAAGCCATGCGCTGTTTGGCGTCCTTGAACTCGGGTTCCGGATAGACGTACACTTTGTTGACCTCAACATACTGTACGCTGTCTTTGCCAATCAGCACCTTTCCCACCTTCACCATGGGATCGAAGGTAGGTGCATCCATGTCCACCTCCCTGTCTTCGGGATGAGGCGTGGAAGTATCGTCGCTCTGCGCCAAGGCAGGCGCGGAGTGTGTGGCGAGGATAGCTGGAAACAGTATGGGTAAAAGTCTTCTCATTTTCATGATTTCTTATTCTGTGCGCAAAAGTAACGATATTTTTGCATTTAAAGAAAAATATTTGCCATTTTCTTCTTCTTTTTCATTATTTCACAGTACCTTTGTCCGGAGTACAGAGCATTCTCGTACACACCTAAGCAATTATGACAATCTACATATCAACCTAAAAGCCCCAAAGAGATGACGAAGAGGACAATTTGGCTTTTGTTCGTATGTCTGATGCCGGTCATGGTCCTGGCTCAGAAGGAGATAACTGCTGCGACACCGTGGCAGCAATATCTGGATCAACTGAGCGATGTGGAGGACTTTGAGGACCAGTCGTGGGAGGAATATGAGGACGTGCTGAACGAGTTGGCAGAACACCCCATCAACATCAATACCGCCACTACGGAAGACCTTCAGCGCCTGCCTTTTCTCACCGCCCAGCAGATAGAGGACATCGAGGCTTACATCTATCGCTATGGGGCGATGAAGAGCCTGGGCGAGCTTGCCATGATAAACGGCATGTCGTGGGCTCAGCGCCAGTTGTTGACGTGCTTTGTCTATGTCGGTGAGGTGAAGACAAGGAGTTTCCCCTCTCTGCGCCAGATTGCAAAATATGGAAAGCACGAGCTGATGGGCATGGTGAAAGTGCCCCTGTATGAGCGCAAGGGCGATGCCGACGGCAGTTATATGGGGAGTCGTTACAAGCACTGGCTGCGCTATCAGTTTCGTTATAGCGACAAAGTTAAAATGGGTTTCACTGGTTCGAAAGATGCTGGCGAACCCTTCATGAGCAAAGGCAACGGAGCTGGCTACGATTTCTATTCTTTTTATCTTCAGATACGTGGTTGGGGCAGGCTGAAAAACCTCACCTTGGGCCGCTACAGGCTGCATGAGGGAATGGGACTGATACTGAACAACGACTTCTCGTTTGGCAAGTTGTCCACACTCTCGGCTCTGGGCCGCAACAGCAATGTGATCAGGGCGCATAGCTCGCGCTATGCAGCCAACTATCTGCAGGGCGCGGCTGCCACGGTGACGGTAGTGCGCGGACTCGACGTGACAGGCTTTGTGTCGTATCGCAAGATAGACGCCACACTGAAGGACGGAGGCATACAGACCATTCTCACCTCTGGACTGCACCGCACCGCCTCCGAGATGGCTAAGAAGGATGTGGCGTCGGCTTTTCTTGCAGGAGGCAATGTGAGTTATCGAAGGGGCGCTCTGCATGTGGGAGCCACAGGTTTCTACAACTCTTTCTCGTTGCCCCTCACGCCCAACCGCAAGTTGTTGTACAAACGTTTTGCGCCTGTAGGGAGTGCATTCTGGAATGCGAGTGTAGACTATTCCTACGTTTCGCCCCGGCTTGTGGTGCAAGGCGAGACGGCAACCGGCTCGTGTGGGGTTGTGGCCACAGTCAACGCCATGAGCTACGTCTTCTCCAACCGCTTCTCGTTGGTAGCTCTTCAGCGCTTTTATCCCTATCGTTACTATTCGCTTTACGCCCGTTCCTTTGCCGACGGAACCAGTGTGCAGGACGAAAGTGGCGTGTATCTGGGCGGCTGCTGGACGCCTACCGACAGATGGAACGTGACGGCTTACACTGATGTGGCTTATTTCGCCTGGCCCAAGTTTGGCACCACGGGCAGCACGCACAGTTGGGACAATCTGCTCAGTATCACCTTCCGTCCATCGGGCTCAACCTTGTTGGGTGCACGTTACCGTTATCGCGACAAGCAGAACAATCAGACCCAGCGAGGCAGACTTTATGCCACGTATGGGGGCAGAAGCTGGAGTTGTAAGACGCAGTGCGACATGAGTTATGTGCGCGAGCCCGAAGCTGCAAGCCGAGGATGGATGGCAAGCCAGCAAGCAGCCTACCGATGGCGGTGGCTGAGGCTGACGTGTATGGCCGGCTACTTCAGTACCGACGACTATGCTGCGCGCATCTATGCCAGCGAGCCCACACTGCTCTACGGCACACATTTCGGCAGTTTCTTCGGCCGTGGCATGCGCCTTGTGCTGACAACCCGCGCCGATGTGGGCAGTCATCTCGTAGCCCTCTGCAAGGTGGGCAGTACCAAGTATTTCGACCGCGACTGTATTTCGTCAGGACTGCAGCAGATAGACGATTCCTCGCAGACTGATATCGAAATACAGGTGAAATGGCGATGGTAAGTCAAAATACGCAGCCAATTATTTGTATATTACATGATTTTTAAGTAATTTTGCCAACTGTAACAACATGTAATAAACAGCTAAAATAACACAAACGTGAGACTAAAGAGAAATTTGTTTACCTCGCCACTCTGTTTCGTCATCAATATGGCGATTGTATACATCGTTTATGAAATATGCCGCCTGGTGTTTCTGGCAGTCAACTGGAGTATGTTCTCCGACTCGCTTACTTGGCAGGCTTTTGGCGAGATGCTCGTGGGCGGCTGGTTCTTCGACACTTCAGCCATTCTTTATACCAACGCACTCTATGCGCTCCTGATGCTTTTCCCCATCCACTACAAGGAGAGTGCCCTGTATCAGAAGGTAGCCAAATGGGTGTTTGTCGTGGTGAATGCCGTGAGCATAGTGGCCAATCTGACCGACTGTGTGTATTTTCAGTACACAACCCGTCGCACCACAGGAACGGTGTTCTCTGAGTTCAAGAACGAGAACAACTTAGGTAGCATCTTCGGTGTAGAGCTTTTGCGCCATTGGTATTTAGTGCTCATCGGCGTGGTGCTGATAGCTGCACTGTGGTATTTCTACCGCATGCCCAAGGGCGAGCGTCCTGAGGCTGTGAAGCGTCCCTACAGACTGAAACCTATGGCAAGATATTATGTAGCACAGACAGTTTGTCTTGTTGTCTTTGTGCCTTTCTGTGTTGCAGGTATGCGAGGCGGATTCACCACAGCCGTGCGCCCCATCACCATCAGCAATGCCAACCAGTATGTGGAGCGTCCGCAGGAAGCGGCTATTGTATTAAACACTCCTTTTTCTATTATCCGTACCATCGACAAGCCCATCTTCGAGGTACCAAACTACTATACAGAAAAGCAACTCAATGCCATCTATTCGCCTATCCATCATCCTTCAGATACGCTTGTTAAGCGCAAGAAGAACGTTGTGGTAATCATCATAGAGAGTTTCGGACGAGAATATATCGGCGGTTTCAACAAGTGGCTTGAAGGCGGCAGATACAAAGGTTATACACCTTTTGTTGACTCGCTGATGCAGCACAGTGCCACTTATCTGTACTCATATTGCAATGGTAGAAAGAGCATCGACGGAATGCCCAGTATCTTGTCGAGCATTCCGATGTTTGTGGAACCATTCTTCCTGACACCAGCTTCGATGAACAATGTGAGCGGACTGGCTGGCGAACTGAAGAAGGAGGGCTATTATTCTGCCTTCTTCCACGGAGCCGAGAATGGTTCGATGGGCTTTCAGGCTTTTGCCCGCACCACAGGTTTTACGGATTATTTCGGTCGTACAGAATATAATGCTGACAAGCGTTTTGATGGCGACAAGGACTTCGACGGCACATGGGCGATATGGGACGAGCCTTTCATGCAGTTTTACGCCACAAAAATGGGCGAGATGAAGCAGCCTTTCATGACGGCTCTCTTTACAGCCTCTTCCCATCATCCGTATGTCATACCTGATGAGTATAAGAAGGTTTTTCCTGAGGAAGGTATTGTCATCCACAAATGCATACGCTATACCGACAATGCCCTGCGCAAGTTCTTCAACAAGGCGAAAACCATGCCTTGGTATAAGAATACGCTCTTTGTGATTACATCAGACCACACCAACTTGAGCGATCATGCATACTATCAGACCGACTTAGGTGGTTTCTGCTCGCCTATCATCTTCTTCGACCCGAGCGGTGAATTTAAGCCTGGCATGCGCGATGCCATCGCCCAGCAGATAGACATCATGCCTACGGTACTGAGCTATTTGGGCTACGACAAGAAGTATGTGGGCTTCGGCATCGACCTGCTCACCACGCCAGCCAAGGACACATGGGCTGTCAACTACATCAATGGTTTCTATCAGTATGTGAAGGGTGACTATCTGTTGCAGTGGGACGGACAGAAGACCAAGGCTATGTATCGTTTCCGCACCGACCTGTTGCTGAAGAACAACGTGGCAGACAAGGAACCCAAGGTGCGCCAGGAGATGGAGCGTCAGGTGAAAGCCATCATACAGTCGTACATGGAGCGAATGACGCAAAACCGACTGGTGTATGCCAACGAGAACAACAAAAAGAAGTAAACAACAAGAAAAAGCAAAGATATGAGAATCGTTCTGTTTTGTGAGAACAAGTATGCCATCGACATTCTCAACCCGATACAGGAATACGTGACAGCCAACCACTTGCCGCACGAGGTGCTGTGGTACATTCATCAGCCCAAGATAGACAAGTTTGAGTATGCCGATAAGGTGAGATGGACAGGCTCAATACAGGAGGTTTACGACTTCTCTCCCGATGCCATCTACGTGCCGGGAAACATCGTCCCCTACTATCTGCCTGGAGTTAAGATACAGGTGTTTCATGGCTATGCTGCCGAGAAGAAAGACCACTGGATTATACGCAGATATTTCGATACATACTTTACACAAGGCCCTTATTTCACTTCACATTTTAAGGCTTTGTCGAAGAAGTATGGCGACTTCGAGGTGCTTGAGACAGGATGGCCCAAGCAAGACTGGATCAAGGCCAATCTGCATAAGTATGATGCCGAGCGTGAGCAGTTGCTCAGCCAGAGTGGCAAGAAAACCATCATTCTCTATGCGCCCACTTTCTCGCCCAAGCTTACATCGCTGCCTTACATCAAGGAACAGCTCGGCAGACTGGCAGAGGAGCGAAACGCCTTGGTGCTGATGAAGTTTCATCCATTGACCCGACAGGAATGGGTAGACGAATATCGCGACTGGGCGAGCCAGAGGAATGATGTCATCTTCATCGACAAGGGCGAGAATGTCACCAAGTATCAGCTCATGTCGGATGTGCTCATCAGCGACACGTCGTCCACCATCTATGAGTTCCTCTTGCTCTCGCGTCCTGTCATCACGCTGGGCACAATCTCGAAAGCCATCTACTGGGAGAACATCACCGAGCCGTCGCTGCTCATTGCTGCTTACGACCATGCACTTACTGATCCAGAGGCCATTGCTAAACGCCAGTGGATAGTAGACAACTACGATCCCTATCTGGACGGCAGGGTGTGCGAGCGCATGATAGCTGGTGCTGAGGACTACATCCGTCGCCACGGCGTGCCGAAGAAGAGAAAGCTGAACCTTTGGCGTAAATATACCAGCATCAAAACATTTGGAAGAATCAAAAAAGGATAAATAAAATATGCTTAATTTTACAGTAGGACCTGTCATGGCAAGCGATGAGGTTAGAGCCATCGGTGCTGAGCAGGTTCCATATTTCAGAACAGCAGAGTTCTCTGAAACCATGAAGGAGAACGAACGGCTGATGAAGGAGTTTGCCAAGGCTTCTGACGATGCCCGCGTGGTGTTTATCACAGGTTCGGGAACTGCCTCGATGGAGGCTGTGGTGATGAATTGCTTCACGTCTGCCGACAAGCTGTTGGTGGTGAACGGAGGTAGCTTCGGTCATCGTTTCGTTCAACTGTGCCAGATACACGACATTCCTTATACCGAAATCAAGTTGGAGACGGGCAATCCGTTGACAGCCGAAGAGCTGAGCGCCTATGAGGGACAAGGCTATACAGGATTCCTTGTCAACCTGCACGAAACCTCAACGGGTGTTCTCTACGACATAAAGATGATCAGCGATTTCTGTCATCGCAACCATATCTTCTTGGCAGTTGACTCCATCAGTTCGTTCCTTGCCGATCCATTCGACATGCAGGCATTGGGCGTCAACGTGATGATAACAGGTTCGCAGAAAGCTCTGGCTTGTCCTCCGGGCATATCGGTTATCGTTCTCGATGCTGAGGCTCAGAAGCGAGTGGAAGCCAATCAGGTGAAGTCGATGTACTTCGACCTGAAGGACGCCCTGAAGAATGGCGAGCGTGGACAGACTCCCTTTACACCTGCAGTCGGAACATTGTTGCAGATCAATGCCCGGCTGAAGGAGATAGAGCGCAACGGAGGCGTGGAGAGCGAGAACCGCAGAATGAAAATGTTGGCAGAAGACTTCAGAAGCAAGATCAAGGACTTGCCATTCACCATCGTGTCGAAGTCGATGTCGAATGCTGTCACTCCGCTCCATCCGCTCCATGCGTCGGCCTACGACATCTTCCTGAAACTGAAGGATGAGTATGGCATCTGGGTTTGCCCTAATGGCGGAGACATGGCAGAGAAGGTGTTCCGTGTGGGACATCTCGGACATCTCTCACCCGAGGACAACACCACTTTGGTGAATGCACTCAAGGACATGCAGCAAAAAGGACTGCTCTGAACAAAAACTCCATAAACAAAGAATAATGGTAAAAGTCATCACATACGGAACCTACGACCTGTTGCATTACGGTCATGTTCGCCTCTTGGAGCGTGCCAAGGCTTTGGGCGATTATCTCATCGTGGGAGTAACATCCGACACCTTCGACCGCGAACGTGGAAAGATCAACGTACAGCAGTCGCTCATGGAGCGTGTGGAGGCTGTAAGAGCCACGGGGCTGGCAGATGAAATTATCATCGAGGAATATGAAGGACAGAAGATTGACGACATCAAGCGCCTGAATGTCGACATCTTTACGGTTGGCTCCGACTGGAAAGGCAAGTTCGACTATCTTAAAGCCTATTGTCAGGTGGTGTATTTGGATAGAACCAGTGGCGTGTCGAGCACAGAGATACGCTCAGAGCAGCAAGTGGTGCGCTTAGGACTGGTGGGCGAGTCGCCCATACTCAACAAGATAGAGCGTGAGAGCCAGTATGTGAATGGACTTGAGTCGGGCAAGGTGTTTACCCTGAACGACACTTATCTTTCAGACAGTCTGAAGCGCCCATCCCAGCAGGCTGCATCCTATCAGGACTTGCTCGACGACAGCGATGCGCTCTATGTCATTTCGGCTCCCGAGAAGCATTATGCACAGATCAAGGAGGCGCTGCAGAAGGGGAAGCACGTGCTCTGTGAGTCGCCAGTCACCATGGAAACTGAGCAGTGGGAAGAACTGCGACAGATGGCAAAAGACAGGAAGTTGGTGCTCATGGATTCCATCAAGACGGCTTATTCTGTGGCTTACTATCGCCTTCTATTATTGGCAAAGGGAGGCGTCATAGGCGACATCATTTCTGTAGATGCCACCTGTACAAGTCTGGTGGATTTTGATCCGACTCAAGACTCTCAGAAGAGCCTTTACGAATGGAACAGCATCTGCGCATGGGGTCCTACAGCGCTCCTGCCCATCTTCCAGTTGTTGGGAACAGGTTTTACCTCTAAGCAGATTGCCACTCACTTCTTAGACGAGCATCAGAAGTATGATGCCTTTACGAAGATTTCTTTAGTTTATCCTCATGCTGTAGCCTCGCTCAAGGTGGGGCAGGGTGTCAAGTCGGAAGGTTCGCTTGTCATATCAGGCACAAAGGGTTATATCTATGTGCCGGCTCCTTGGTGGAAAACCGATTACTTTGAGGTGAGATACGAGAATCCGCAGAACAACAAGCGTTATTTCTATCAGTTGGACGGCGAGGGCTTGCGCTATGAGCTTCTCTCCTTTCTCAAGGCCATCCGCACCGGCAAGGACTTCTCGTATGTGTCGGGCGACATATCGGAATGCATCATCAAGGTTATTGCCGATTTTGAGGCACGAAAGGATATGGTTGTTATCTGATAAGGATGTTAATCCTTCTTGCACCTCCTTCCAATAGAGGAACAGAAATAGCAGCGCGCTGCAAATCTTATGTATTTTCGAAAGAAAAATGCAGTGCATTTCATTTTTCTCGAGAATGTTTTGTATATTTGCAGTGTAATTCATTTTTTTTCTGCTTATGATAGAACGTACAGAGTATATGTCTCTTCTGGAGAAATGGAGAGATAAGAAAATAATAAAAGTGGTGACTGGTATCCGTCGTTGTGGCAAGTCATCTCTTTTGAGGATGTTTCGTGAGAAGCTTCTTGTTGAAGGCGTGTCTGAACAACAGGTGCAGGAACTCAACTTCGAAGACTTGGACAATGAGCCATTTCTCAACTATAAGGCTTTGTACTCGCATGTCAAGAAGAATCTCTGTCCAGGAAAGATGAATTATCTCTTTTTTGATGAGATTCAGATGGTGGATGGATTCCAAAAGGCGATAGACAGCTTATTCTTATTAGATAATGTTGACCTCTATGTGACTGGCTCCAATGCTTATCTCTTGTCTGGTGAGATAGCAACCTTACTTACAGGTAGATATGTGGAAATCAAGTTGTTCCCATTCTCTTTCAATGAATATCTCCAGTCGATGCCTTCTGATACAAATATTGAGGCAGCTTATCGTGAATATATCGAGAAGAGTTCATTCCCTTATGTCTTGCAAATCAAAAATGACCGTGAGATGGTGCGTGAATACCTTACGGGTTTGTACAATACGATAGTACTGAAAGACGTGGTGAGTCGCAGGAAGATAACGGATGTCATGATGCTGGAGAGCGTTGTTCGTTTTCTGGCCGATAATATTGGCAATATATCCGTCATCAAGCGTATCAGTGACACGATGACTTCTTTGGGAAGAAAAATAGCTTCGCATACTGTAGAAAACTATATCTCAGCCTTAACGAACAGTTATATTTTTTATTCTGTTCCGAGATATGATGCCAAAGGGAAGCAATTGTTGAAGACTGGACAGAAGTATTATCTTGTAGATATTGGTTTGCGTAGTGTCATTAATGGTACCAAGGGAGGCGACTTGGGGCATGTATTGGAGAATGTTGTCTATTTGGAATTGGCGCGTCGGGGTGGAGAAATCTATGTCGGAAAAATAGGTGATGCCGAGATAGATTTCGTTGTTGTTCAAGGTGAGCGAAAAGCGTATTATCAAGTTTCACTTAGTGTGAGGGATGAGGATACAATGAAGCGAGAATTGGAACCCTTGCAAGCCATACCGGATAATTATCCCAAATACCTATTGACGCTTGACAACGATCCGCAGATATTCCATGATGGCATCAAGCAACAGTATGTGTTGGACTGGTTGAGAAGGGAAAATTAAAATATTAAAAGATAAAATGGATATGAGCAATAATAAGATATCAGTAGTAATCAATACTTACAATGCTTCACAGCATTTGGCACGAGTGCTTGAAACCGTCAAAGACTTCGACGAGATAGTGATTTGCGACATGGAAAGTACCGATGATACTTGCGACATAGCAAAGCGATATGGATGTAAGATAGTAGTCTTTCCAAAGGGAGACTGTAAAATCTGTGAACCAGCAAGGCAAACAGCTATTGATGCTGCTTCTCATAAATGGGTCTTTGTTGTGGATGCTGATGAGTTGGTTCCTATGCAGTTAAAGGATTATCTTTATGGTTTGATAGCTCATGAAGATGTTGCACAGGGATATTATGTTCCAAGAAAAAGTAAGTTTATGGGGCGGTTTATGCATTGTTTCTATCCTGATTACCAACTTCGCTTTTTTATAAAAGAAGGTACTGTTTGGCCTGCTATCATTCATGCAGATCCGATTATTCAAGGCCGAATTGATAAATTGCCTTCAAACAATGAAAATTTGGCATTTGTACATCTTGCCGACGATTCCATTTCTTCTCGTATGGCTAAAATCAACCAATATACAGAAAGTGAAATAGAAAAGAAGAAAGACCGAAATTATGGAATAGGTGCTTTGTTTTATCGTCCGTTTGTTAGATTTTTTAGAGCTTACATACAGAAGGGCGGTTTCCGCGATGGAATAGAAGGCTTTATTTGTGCTTGTTATGAAGGTATTTATCAATTTGTGGCAGTGAGCAAGATACTGGAAGATAGGAATCGTAAGAATGAAAAATGAAAATCAGCGTGAAGTGTGTTGGAAATGGCACTTCACGCTGATTGTGTTATTGCTTCATCTTAGGATAGATACTTATCTATTCCGTTTTCACACCATGAAAGGTGTTCTCGTTTTACTTTGTCAAGTTCCGCAAGGTGTCGTTGTTCGTTATTTTTAGATGCCTCTTTGTGGTAAAGGTGGTAAACATTTCCTCCCATTTTAAGAGCTTTCTTCTTGACACCAGCAAAATGAAGGCGAAAAGCAATTTCTCCATCCTCGTGTCCCCATTGCATTAAGTCCTCATTGAAGCCGTTTACCTTAATTAGGTCATCTTTCCAAAAGGCCATATTGCAGCCACGTAAGTGGTCTATTTTTTTAGCATATCTTTCTGCCATAAAATGGCGTAAAAACTTGGAACGGAAACTGTTGAAAACAAACGTAATTGGCATATTCCAAATGCTCAGCTTGAATTTTTTAGAATCCATCAATCGTTTGGTTACTTTAGGAGATAGCTTCACTCTACTGCCACATACGAAATAGTTCTTTTCTGCAAGTTCAAGATGGTCACTTACGAAATGAGGTGACAGGACAACATCTCCATCAACTTGTAAGATGTACTCTCCTGAAATTTGCGCAATAGCTTTGTTTAGTATGATAGTTTTGCGAAATCCTCTGTCTTCATGCCATATGTGTTTGATAGGAATGGAGGTTTCATTTCTTAATCGTTCAATGAGATCTGTAGTCTCATGTGAAGAACCATCATCTGCTATAACAATCTCATCGGGTAAAATGGTTTGTGTAAACATACTTTTGATGGAAAACTCTAATGCTTCCGGCCAATTGTATGTAGATACAAGAATACTAACTTTTATTTTTTTCATTGTTATCTTGTTTTATAGTCTTAGCTTAATATGTAATATCTGGCAGAGTGTTTTGATAATGCGCTCCAAGTAATAGCATTTCTTAGTTACTCCATATTTGCGCATGTTGGCAAGTGTTTGTTTCTTGCGGCTTTCCTCCATGTTCGTTCTGATGATTTCCTTATATACATAACCTTTTGATAAGGTAAGTTGAAATCCATTTAATATAAGTTTATCCCAAAGATAGGTGAAAATGATTAGCTTTTCTGCTAATTGCTTTTCCTTTCTATCTATTTGAACTGTAACACTTTGGCTATGTCGCCTGAACCGATTAAGTCGTTTGTGTAAGATGGCGACATCACCTTTCTCTGCCATTTTTATCCAGAAGAGCCAATCTCCACAATAGTGCATAGCAGTAAAGTCTTTATCAATGAGGTGATACTTGCTCTTGCGGAAGACGGTCATGCTGGCATTGTAGGTTTCATCATGATATAACATGAAGTCTTTTAGGTATTGGTGGGAAGTATAGGTGTATGTCTTGCCATTATCTTTACCTAAAGGCCAGGTATCATAATTACGTTCCAATTTCTTTCCATCCTGGTCTACTAGGATTGACCCACAATGTGTGAATGAGATACGAGGTTTTTCGTCTAATATTCTCACAGCATTTTGTAGGAATGTCTTATCGCAATAATCATCGCTTTCTGCTATCCAGATATATTCGCCTTGTGCCAAAGCGATACCTTTCTCCCATTGTACGAATGGGTTGCCCGTGTTTGTTTCACCCAAGATAAGGTGGCTTACCTTGGGATGCGATGCAAATTGTTGAAGATATTGGCGGCTGCCGTCTGTTGAGCAGTCATCTAGTAATATAACTTCATAGTCGGTAAATGTCTGCTCAAATATGGATTGTAACCTTTGAGGAAGATATTTGCGGTAATTGTAGTTGGGTACAATAATGCTGACTTTTGGCATATAACAAATAGTTTATCTGATATTACGGAATAAATGATTGAACTTTTCGAAAGATGAGATAGAGAGTTTTTCCTCTTTATCTTCAAGCCAATATAGCGGAAGATCATGATACATGGCTGCTACCAGAGAGAATGTACTTGGGGCACCTATCAGGTAATCACATTCCGAAAGTAGGCAGAGGTCGTCTTCTTGACCTCCTTGTGGAAATACGATGGCTGCATCTTTTAGGTGGTCTCGATAGAATTGCTTGTCAAGGGCAGGATCGTTGCTGCAGATATACACTGTCAACTGCTTATCTGGAAACAGCGACTGGAACTGCTGAATGTAATCTTGGTATACATCATCTTCAAAATAGTATTTCCCATTATGCCATGTCTTGTAGTCACCTCGGCGAATATGCACACCAAGCCTAATCTCATCAATCTTCTTTTTGCCCATAAAGGCCTGGGTTTTATCCAGAATAGGCTTGTCGAAGGAAAAGAGGTCTATGATTTCTGCTTTATACTTGATGAAGAGTTCGTAGAAACGGACACACCAGCCTTTAATCAGAACGTGTTTGTTGCGGGCTACAATAGCAGCATCTCTTTCAATAGCCTCTTCGGCTATGTCGTTGAAGTCCACGGTAGCTATCAGTCCCCACTTGGCAGCGTATTTAGCTATTATATAAGTCAGAAAGTTATGGCCTTTAGTGTGGCATATCTTGAAATATTGGTATTTATAGCAGAAACGCATAGAAATGCTTTTTCTGCCATGCTCACGTGCCCAAGCGTAAACATGACCATACTGTAAGATATTGTTACACATACGTCCTTTGTCTGTTACAAATATCATCTTTTTTATCTGGTTAAATATAAATTCTGATAATTATTGTAGATCTCTTCTCATTTTATGCGTCAATGGGTCTACAACTTTGAGCCATTGTTCACGTGTACGTTTCCAGCGGTTGTGTGTCCAGAGCCAATAAGGAGGCTGGCGCTGGATAGTTTTTTCCAATTCGCGGAAATACATCTCGGTGATTTCAAACTTCTTACATTCTTTGGGTTTGTCGGTCAATAGTTTGAATTCTCCTTTATAATAGCCACGTTTCACTCGTTGCATATCCAAGTAGTATACAGCAAAGTTGGCTTTTATGGCTATTTTCTCTGTACCAGTGAGCACGGGAGTGTCATGGTGCAGAAAGTCGGTCCAGTAATGGATGTTGTTCCAAAAAGGTACCTGGTCGGCGATGAAGCCGATGACAATCTGTTTGCCTTCCTGGCGCATTTTTACTATTTTTCTTAAAGTTTCTGCCATAGGAATGCTGATGGCTCCTAAGCGGTTGCGGAGATACAGGAAGAGTTTGTCGAAGGCGGAATTCTCCAGTACATGATAAATCTGGCCGAATGTAATGTCCTCGCCAGCCCAAAGAGGGAGGGATGTTACCCACTCCCAGTTGCAGTAATGACCTAAGTATACTGCGCACGACTGTCCTTTCTGGCAGGATTCTCTTACCTTTTCGGCTCCTACAAACTGCATGCGTTTCATCACCTGCTTCTTGCTCATCGTGAAGAGCTTGATGGTTTCCACAAAATAGTCGCAGAGCCAAGAGTAAAATTCGCGCTCTATCTTTAGTCGCTCTTCGTCGCTCTTTTCTGGAAAACAATCGATTAGATGTTTCCTTACCAAGTGTCTTCGGTATCTTACAACATAATACATCATATAGTATATTCCATCGCTGATGGCATATAATATTGTTAAAGGTAGCAATGAAACCAAGTAAAAAATGCAGTAGAGACTGCCATACAATATTTTTCCCATGCTAAAATACTTTATGGTGGAGACTACATAGTGGCCTCCACCTTATGATTTTTTTCGAGTTTTGCGAATGTCTTTTGGAAGTATAGTCGCAACAAGAGTTCGCGAGCTTGTGCCTTCCTTTCTGCCTTCTTCAAATAATTAGGCGCTGCTAATGTTTGCTCTTCATTATAGCTATACGATCTGTCGTCTGGTACTGTTGTATCGAGCAGATTGTTGCCCAGTTTCATATAGTCGGTACCTTTGAAGGCAAACGGGGCTAATGTAGCCAAGATGTCATAGTGGCATCCATATTTCTTAGAGTATAGCGGATAGTTGTTGCTACGCAGATACGGAGGAAGGTATACATATAGTGGTACCGAGTTTTTCCATTTCTTGTCTACAGTATTGTAGTCAAGTATGGAGCGAACGTTGTGGTCGCCAGTGATGACAAGAATCGTGTTATCAGCCGCTTTCGATTTCTTGAATTTGTCGAGGAATGCAGCTAAGTTCTTGTCATAATACTGGAAAGCCCTAAGATATTTCATCACTACATCTTCGCCCACATTGCTAAAGCATGCTTGTTTGCAGTAGTCTTTTGGTAATGCTGGTAGTTTTACATTACTTGGCAAATCCAACGGCGGATGGTTGGTGGTGGTCATACCCATGATCATCTGTGGATGTTTGGTATCTCTATTGAGATGGTTTAAGATAACATCCAGCATGTATTCATCGTACACTCCGATGCCATTATATTCAGCCTTAGGAATTTCTTTCAGAATGTCAAACTTACCCGTCAGTTTGTCGAATTTCTGTTTTTTCAATGCTATGCCGCAATTTTCCCAAGCTAAGTCCATGCCCGAAATAAATTCGCACGTGTAGCCGCTATTTCTGAATGGTAGCGTGATGGCTGATGGCAAGCAATCTTTGCGATATTTAGAACGAAACACACGCGGATATGGTGTTGAAACAGTGATGTTCTCTATTGTTGCAACAATTCCGTTGCGTACCGACTGATAATTGCTGAAAAAGATATCTTGGGCTAGATGCTTCTCCATGCCACATTGCAATGGTTTTTGGTGCAGCAGATAGTTGCTCCAGCTTTCGCTGCATAGCAGCAAAATGTTGGGTTGCAGATGCTTCATGGTATCAGCAGCATGGCTGAACAATACCTTGCGAAGGCTTGCAAGCGTGTCAGCAGTTAGGGCATTGTCGGCATCATTGAATGTATCCATTGCCTCTTTTAGGCTAGCAAAAGAATATTCTTTCAGCAGGGCATCTGTGGATTTCGTGTCGAAAACGACAGATTTCTCCTTTAATGCTTTCTTTAGCATATACGGAGCGTTTGGTATGATGTTGTTGATGCGTTCATCTGCCGATACAACCAGATCTTCCACTTGTAGTGGATACATACCCAAAGAACCTCTTAGGCATATTGCCAGTATGACTACGTACCCCACGAGCCTGCAACTGATACCTTTTGGCGAAATCTTGCAAGGCTTGCCTACGTGTGAGTATGCCTTATTGCTAATGATTTTGCATATAAATCCAACCACACATAAGCCTATAGCTATCCATACTACAGGATAATCGTCCCAAATGGTTTGAACCAAACTAAGAGGTTCTTCATCGAAGAAATCGAAGAAAGTTATGGATATATGGCTATTGAAATTGGCATAATATCCTAGATCGATAGCTGATAGGAGCGAAATCAAGATGATGGCTATCGCATAGTACCATGAGCAAAATTGCTTTAACCACATCTTGGTGTGCGCTGAAGCTATGAACGCTTGCGCCAGCATAATCACCGTAGGAAGCAGTGCTACATAAGCGGCAACTTGCATATCAAAGCGTAAGGCGTTGTATACCGTCATTGTAAGATCCCCGCATTGGTCGCATATTACCTGAATAGGTACGTTCAGAGCTATAAATATCAACCTAAAGAGAACGAGTATACCCACTACAAGGCTTGATGATATAAGCAATCCTCGCAGAAAAGGCATCGTATCTTTTATCCTGTATGTAATCTTCATCGTTGTTTGTTATTTTGTGTCTTATACCTGCTGCATATCATGCAACTTGCGGTAATAGCCATTCTTGGCTATCAGGTCTTCATGAGTGCCTCTTTCTACGATGCGTCCCTCGTGGAGCACACATATCTCGTCGGCATTCTTGATGGTGCTCAGGCGGTGGGCTACAGCCACAGTGGTGCGTGTCTTCATCAGTTTTTCAAGAGCATCCTGTACCAGTCGCTCGCTCTCTGTGTCGAGTGCTGATGTAGCCTCGTCAAGGATGAGGATAGGTGGATTCTTCAGAATGGCACGGGCGATGCTGACACGCTGGCGCTGGCCACCTGAGAGACGTCCGCCACGGTCGCCGATATTTGTATCGAAGCCTTGCTCTGACTGTGTGATGAAGTTGTAGGCATTGGCTATTTTTGCTGCGTTGGCTATTTCTTCTTCTGTGGCATCGGTCTTGCCAAATCGTATGTTGTCCTTGAAGGAAGCATTGAAGAGGATTGCCTCCTGATTCACGTTGCCTATCAGCTGTCGGAGGTCGTGCACGGCCAGGTCTTTCACGTTGATACCGTCGATAAGCACTTCTCCTTCCTGTACGTCGTAGTATCGAGGAATGAGGTCTACCATCGTACTCTTTCCGCTACCGCTCTGTCCTACCAGGGCAACGGTTTTTCCCTTGGGAATCACCAGGTTGATGTTCTTCAGCACATAAACCAACTCGTTGTTGCGGTGGTCGGTATAGGCGAAGGATACATTGCGGAATTCTATCTGATGCTCAAAGCTACTTATATGAGCAGGGTTCTCCTTATCCTTGATTTCTATCTTTGCCTGCAGTATCTTGTCGATACGGTCCATGGAGGCAAGACCCTTAGGGATGTTGTAGCTTGCCTTCGAGAACTCCTTCAGCGGGTTGATGATGCTGTAGAGCATGACGAGATAGAAGATGATGGTAGGACCGTCGATGCGTCCGTAGTCGAGAACGAGAATACCTCCAAACCACAATACGATGACGATGAGTATAGTGCCCAAGAACTCACTCATAGGATGCGCCATCTGCTGACGGATGTTTACTCGCATGATGTGGTCGCGATACAATCCGTTCACTTTGGCGAAAGCTGCGTTCATCTTGCTTTCAGCACAGAAAGCCTTGATGATGCGCAAGCCTCCGAGTGTTTCCTCTACCATGCTCATGGTGTCGCTCCATAGCGACTGTGCCTCCGTACTTTGCGCTTTCAGCTTCCTGCCTACAAAGCCCATAAACCATCCGAATCCTGGTACGAAGAGGATGGTAAAGATGGTGAGTTGCCAGCTGATAACCACGAGGGCAGTGAAGTAGGCTACGATGAGGATAGGATTCTTGAAGAGCATGTCGAGTGACGACATGATGCTGTTTTCCACTTCCTGTACATCGCCGCTCATTCGTGCTATGATGTCGCCCTTGCGCTCCTCGCTGAAGAATCCCAACGAGAGGGAGGTAATCTTGTGGTAGAGCTGGTTTCGGATATCGCGCACGATGCCTGTACGGATAGGTATAATCATGGCAGATGACAGGAAGTAAGCACCAGTCTTCAGGAATGTCATGAAGGCCAGGAACAGACCGATGACCAAAAGCGCCGTAGAGGCACTATACTCTACGATAAACTCCTGGATGTAGTAGTACATATTGTTGGTAGCTACTTCCTTGATGCTGCCAAGGTCTCCATTCCAGCTCATGTAGTCGTTGGCACGTATGCCTCCGTCTACCTGAAACAGGATTTGCAGGATTGGTATGAGTGCTGCAAATGAGAAGATGTTCAATATCGCTGACAGGATATTGAAGACGATAGAAAGTGCCAGGTACTTCTTGTAGGGTGGCACAAAGCGTCGTAAGACTTGCAAGAATTCCTTCATAGTCTGCAAATATAGTGCTTTTATTGAAAAACGCAAAGCCTTTTTGCGTTTTTCTTGTTTTTATTCTGTTATTTCCTCACCAAAGAGTGTAGCAGAGGTGGAACCTGTGATGCGTACTTTCACAAATTCGCCTATGTGATGATTGCCTTTGTCCATGATGACGGCCTTGTTCTGTTCGGTGCGTCCCATGAGTTGTTCGCGGCTTCTCTTGCTGAAGCCCTCGATGAGGATAGTAAACTCCTTGCCCTCGTCTTTCTTGTTTTGCTGGGCGCTGATCTCGGTCTGCAGTTTGATGAGTTCATTGAGTCGGGCTATCTTTGTCTCCTCTGATATGTTGTCGGGCAGATGCTTGGCTGCATAGGTGCCTGGACGCTCAGAATACTTGAACATGAAGGCGCTGTCGAAGCCGACTTCCTTGACGAGCGACAAGGTGAGCTGTTGGTCTTCCTCAGTCTCGTCGTGGTAGCCCACAAAGATATCTGTCGTGATGCCGCAACCTGGAATGATGCGCTTGATGGCGGCTATCTTGTCCAGATATTCCTCACGTGTGTACTTGCGGTTCATGAGCTTCAGAATCTTGTTGCTTCCGCTCTGGGCAGGGAAGTGGATATGTTTACAGAGGTTGGGCTCTTCGGCTATGGCTTGCAGGATGTCCTCGGTCATGTCTTCGGGGTTGGAAGTGGTAAATCGTACGCGCATATCGGGCACGGCCTGTGCCACCATGTGCAGCAACTGGGCAAAGGACAGGCTTCCTTCCTCGCGCTTGCCCGATGGAGAGAGACCGTAGCTGTTGACGTTCTGTCCCAACAGGGTTACTTCCTTGAAACCACGGTCGTGCAGGTCGCGTACTTCGCGCAGGATGCTTTCTGCATCACGGCTTCTCTCTCGGCCTCGTGTATAGGGCACGATACAATAGTGGCAGAAGTTGTTGCATCCACGCATGATGCTTACAAATCCGCTGATACGGTTTCCGCCGATTCGCTGAGGCACGATGTCGCGGTAAGTCTCAGTCTTGGATAGTTCTATGTTGATGGCGTTGTTGCCGTTTTCGCACTGTGCTATCATGTCGGGCAGGTTGAGATAGCTGTCTGGTCCGCATACCAAGTTGGCATAATGGTTCTCGATGAGGTCGGTCTTTACTCGTTCTGCCATACAGCCCAGCACGCCCAATATTACTTTCCGTCCTTTCTTCTGTTCGGCGTGAAGAGTTTCCAGACGGTGGTAAATCTTGTTCTCTGCATTCTCTCTGATGCTGCAGGTGTTGAGGAAGATAGCATCGGCCTCTTCTTCCTTCTCACACATGTCGTAGCCTGCCATTTGCATGATGCTGGCTACAACTTCGCTGTCTGCCACATTCATCTGGCAGCCATAAGTTTCGATAAATAGTTTCTTCATTGTTCTAGATGAATTCTATTTGTTTGGTTATTAATTGAACTTTAGCAAGTTCAGAAGTTATAGAAGTTAAAGAAGTTATCACTCCCTTCGGTCGTTAGAAGTTATAGCCAACAGCCTTTTTTGATTGAATATTTAGCTGTAAAGCATATGGCTTTAACTTCTCTAACTCCTTTAAATTCTTTAACTTCCCCATTTGCAATATATATAATAATGTGTATATTATCTCTGACTCAGTTTGGCGGTTGAGGTGTTGTGCTCGGTCATGTTGCGCGATACAGCCATCAGCCCGAAGTAAACTGCTACTCCTGTCACCAGTCCTGCCAAGGCATCTATGAGGTAGTGAGCCTGTATGTATACAGTGGCCAGGCACAGGAAGATGTAGAAGGGCAGGAGAGTGTAGGTGAGCTTGCGATTGCCCGAGTGCCATGCCAACAGCATGCATACGGTGCTGATGCTGACATGCGAGCTTGGGAAGGCTGCTGTGGGGCGTTCGCCTGCTGCCTTGGCGTCTTCTACGAGATGATAGAATATGCCGTCGGTATAGCCTGGTGTGGGCAGGCAGTCGGTGCAGTAGTTGAAATAGTCGTGCATGGGTGGAAAAACACCTTTGGCTATGTCGCTCAGTCCTACGGCATGATAGTAGAACGTTGGTCCGGCTACGGGCACGAAGATAAATACCACATAATAGATGATAAACGAGGCGTAGATGACGAATGTGGCACGCTCGAACTCTCTGTATCGGCAGAAGAAGTAGTAGTAAGCCACAATGACCATCATGGGATAGTACATCACGTAGCCCAAGTCCATCAGCTCGCTCACGATGACCCAGGGCATGTTCTTGGCAAACACCAGTGCTGGCTGGAATCCGAATAGCGACTGCTCCCATTGGGCAAAAACATGGTCCAGATTGGGGAACATGCGGTTGATCTCGTAAGTGTCTGGATACCACCAGGCGAGGAGCGACAGTTGGGCGAGGATTCTTGCCATCTTGGTGATGCGGCAGGGAATCATGCGATATACAGCCCACATGGCTGCTGTGATGAACAGTACTCTGATGCGTCCCCATACCATAGACTCGGGGTTTACCAGTTTGGTGTAAGTGAAGAGCATGGCTATCACGGTGATGGCCATATATCCCAACATGACCCATTCCAGTGCCAGGAGTCCTTTCTTCGGGTTTTTCTCTATCTTGAAATAATCTTTTATCACACTATTCTTGTTTGTTGTTTTTTCTGAAGGTCGTAGTGAAAGTCTGTCTTTCTGTCCCATCATTACAGCCATCCGTTCTTCTTGTACCATTCTACGGCCAGCTTGACGCCTTGTTTCAGCTTGTAGCGAGGATGAAATCCCAGTTCATCGACAGCAGGCTCGATGTCGCATCTCCAGTTGCGCTGTTTCAGAATGTTGTATTTGTCGTTGTTCAGAGCCGACATCTTGCCAGTCATCCTTCCTATGTATTCGCCAAAGAAGGTTACCAGGCGGAGCACCCATATAGGCGCTTTGATGCGCAGGAGCCATGTGTCGCCCAACTCGTGGTGAAGCAGGTCACTGAATGTTTCCGATTGATATACTTCTCCGTCGCTGAGGAAGTATTTGCGTCCGTTCTTACCATGGTTGAGGGCAAGGAACACAGCCTGCACCACATCCTGAACGTATACGAAAGTGATGTCCTGACGCTTGAAGCCTACCGAGAAATCGATGTGCTGCTTGATGCTTTTTGCCATCAGGAAATAGTCTTTCTCGCGAGGTCCGTAAACACCAGTAGGTCGCAGTATGATGTAGGGAAATCCTATGCCTAAACTGTCGAGGTAGCGTTCGGCCTTGAGCTTGCTCTTTCCGTATGCCGTGTTGGGCTTGGGTGTGTCGTGCTCTGTGATTTCCTGATAAGGCTGCTTCTCGCGTATGGCACCAAAGATGCTGAGTGAGCTTACGAAGACGAATCGCTTGATGGGCATCTTCAGCGCGATGATGGCATCTGCCAGGTTCTTGGTTCCTTCGGTGTTGACGCGATAGAAGTCGTCAACGTGCAGACACTTTGTAGCGCCGGCAGCATGAACCACATAGTCGAACTCGTGTCCGTCTAACTGGCTGATAAGTTCTTCCTTGGAGGAAAGATTGAGGTTGATAAAATGGATGCGCTCGTCCTGCAGGTATTTTCTGGAACTGGAGGGGCGAACTGCCGCCCATGTTTCCATACCTTGCCTGAGGGCCTCTTCTACGATGAAGCTCCCTATGAATCCCGACGCACCCGTCACTAATATCTTCATTAAATATTTATAAAATTGCAATTTTAAGGTGCAAAGATACGCTTATTTGTACACATGGCAAAGAAAAAAGGTCTTTTTTTCAAGAAAGAAGGTCATATCATCCTGTTTTCTGGGATGATATGACCTTCTTGGGGCTGAAATGTTGCGATTTAAGCCTCGTGCTGACGCACGCCCATTCGGGCTTCTACGACGTTTACCACATAGTCGCCGAGTTTCTCGCATTCCTGTACGATATCCATGTACATCGTGCCTATGGCGTAGGTGTAGAGGTGGTTGTTCACGTCGTTGATGTTCTGGCTCTTCAACTGGTTTCGGTAGTTGTTGATTTCGTTCTCTATGTTGAACGAGAGATTGGCATCGTTGTCTACCTTATGTCCTACGAGCGTGATGTTCATCTGTGTGAGCGCCTGGTCGGTAAGCTCCATCATCTGGTGCATGTGCTCATACTGTGATGGTATGAAGTCTTCCTTGCCCTTGATGCGTCGGCTCAGGGTTCTTGCTATGTTGTAGCAGCTGTCGCCGATACTTTCTATTTCTGAAATCTCGCGCAGCATGGCGCGTATCTTGGCCTTGGTCTCGTCACTCAGATGTGAGTCGCTCACCTGATCCAGATACTTGGCAATCTCTATCTCCATATTGTCTGAGATTCCCTCGTACTTCTCGATGCGGGTGAAGAGTTTCACAAACTTATCTTCGTTGGTCTCGCCCAGGAGCTCTTTCACCATGCCAAACATTCGCTGTATGCGCTCGGCGAAGGAGTGGATTTCCTTTTGTGCCTCGAGGACAGAGATTTCTGGTGTCTTCATGATACCAGTCTGGATGAAGCGCAGGCGGAAGTCGTCCTCGTCGGCATTCTTCTTAGGACGGATGATCTTGCACACCAATTTCTCTATCTGTGGGATAAACCAAACCAGGATAAAGGTATTGGAGATGTTGAAGGTGGTGTGGAAAGCGGCAAGCACGAAGGACAACTTGGCAGCATTGGCGATGAAGTGTGGGTCGCTCTTTTCCATCACGTCGTCGTAGCCAACCCATCCGCATACGAGATGGATGAAAGGACGGAACACGCACAGAATCCACAGCACACCGAAGATATTGAACACCATGTGCGCCATGGCCGCCCTTCGGGCTTGCGTGTTGGCAGTGAGGGCAGCCACATTCGAGGTTACTGTGGTTCCGATGTTCTCACCCATCACGAGGGCAATACCTTGATAAATAGGCAGTACGCCGGTGGAGCAGAGTATCATCGTGATGGCCATGACGGCTGCCGAACTCTGTACGCACATGGTAAGCACGCTACCTATCAATAAGAAGACGATGGTAGTATTGAAACTGTGAGGATCAAAGCTTGCGAAGAAGTCGAGGACGGGCTGGTTGTGAGCCAAGTCCATGTCGATACCGGTTTGTCGGAGAGTTCCCAAACCAAGGAACATAAAGGAAATACCAAAGATGAAGTCGCCAACGCTTTTGCGTTTCTTGCTATAGATAAGGATGATGGCGAAGAAGAAAGCCGGCCATACAAAGTCGGTGATGTTGAACGAGAAGCCTGCACTCATGATCCAGGCGGTGAGGGTGGTTCCGATATTGGCACCCATGATGACCGATATGGCTTGCGCCAAGGTGAGAAGACCAGCGTTGACAAACGATACTGTCATCACCGTGGTGGCAGTAGAAGACTGCACGGCTGCAGTGATGAGTGTTCCTGAGAGGATGCCTGTCAGGCGGTTGGTGGTCATGGTTCCTAATACATGGCGCAGCTGTGGGCCAGCCATCTTCTGTAAACTGTCGCTCATCGACTTCATACCAAACATCAATAAGGCGAGTGCTCCGATAAGCCTAAAAAAAATCCAAATCGACATATTTTAATTTAATTTAAGTTGCTAATAGCATGTTGTTTCCTTTTTTATTTGTAATTTTACCCGAAAGTTGAGAGAACGTTTAACTTTGTAACACTATCGAAACGAAAATGAAACAAGTAGTACAAATCCGCTGCAAAAATAATAAAAAAACTCAGAAAGTAGCAAACGGAAGCACACTTTCTGACATTTTTTCTTCATTTAACCTCAAAATGGAGCATGGACCCGTGTCTGCCAAGGTGAATAACAAAGTGGAAGGCATGCATTATCGTGTTTACAACAACAAGGATATTGAGTTCCTCGATATGCGCACTTCCTCCGGCTCGAGAGCCTATACTCGTACACTTTTTTTTGTGCTCTGCAAGGCTGTGCAGGATCTTTATCCCGGGCATGATGTGGTGATCGACATTCCGGTGTCGAATGGTTTTTATGTCGATGTGCGACTGGAACGTGATGTTACGGCCGATGATGTGGACTGCATCCGTAAGCGAATGCAGGAAATCGTGGATGCCCGTATGCCTATCCGCCGCTATATGGTGCCTACCGAGGACGCCATAGCCCTCTTCGAGGAGAAAGGTGATGTGGAGAAGGTGAAGTTGCTGCGCACTTCGGGCTCGCTCTATACTACCTATTATACAATAGGTGAATACGTAGACTTCTATTATGGCACGCTCCTCACCAACACCTCGCAGCTCTATCTCTTCGGGTTGGAGAAGTATTACGACGGCATGCTGTTGCGCATTCCGTCGCTCCAGAACCCTGATGAATTGGGCGAGGTAACCCGTCAGGACAAGATGTTCGAAATCTTCAAGGAGCATCATCACTGGCAGGATATTATCGGCATCCGAACAGTGGGCGACTTCAATGCTGCTGTTGATGCGGGCCATGCCACGGATGTTATCAATATCAGCGAGGCGCTTCAGGAGAAGAAGATTGCCCAGATTGCCGAGCAGATAGCAGCACGGCCTGAGGTGAAACTTGTCCTCCTGGCTGGACCTTCGTCGTCGGGTAAGACGACTTCGTGCAAGCGTCTTTCCATACAGTTGGCTGTCAACGGTCTGAAACCTCTACAGATTTCTCTCGATGACTATTTTGTCGATCGCGAGCGAACGCCTAAGGACGAGAATGGAGAATATGATTATGAGAGTATCTATGCCCTCGACCTTCAGAAAATCAACGACCAGTTTAATGCCCTCTTCCGTGGTGAGGAGGTGGAACTGCCTAAGTACGATTTCCAGAGCGGTAAGAGTAAGAAGAGCGGCCAGCGACTCAAGATGAACGACAATAATGTGCTTGTGGTGGAAGGCATTCATGCGCTCAATCCCGAACTGACAGCCCAGATTCCCAACGAGCAGATTTTCCGTGTCTATGCCTCTGCGCTTACCACCATCTTGCTCGACAATCACAACTACATCCCGACAACCGACAACCGTCTGTTGCGCCGCATCATACGCGACTACAAATATCGTGGCGTCTCGGCTCAGGACACGATTCACCGATGGCCGTCGGTACGTGCTGGCGAGAACAAGTGGATTTTCCCTTTCCAGGAGAATGCCGATGCCATGCTCAATACGGCCATGCTCTACGAGTTGGCTGTTCTCAAGATGCAGGCAGAACCGCTGCTGGAGCAAGTGCCCGAAAACTGCGACGAGTATGCTGAGGCTTACCGACTGCTGAAGTTCCTAAAGTATTTCAAGGGCATTCCTTTCAACAATCTGCCTCCCACGTCACTGTTGCGCGAGTTTCTTGGCGGAAGTTCGTTCCACTATTAAAGTGTTTTTGTGCTTGCAAAAGTGAATGCCGGTTTGGGTCGTCTATTATGACCAGCGTCGGTCATAATAGATGACTCGCATCGGTCATAATAGACGACCTTTATTGGTCATAATAGATGACTTATATAGACGTACAACTATGCACCATGCCCACTGCGATGGGCAAGTTTACCCATAACGATGGACAACTTTGCCCATCGTTATGGGTAAAGTTGCCCAAAGGCTTGGGCAGATGCTAATAAAGCCCTTCGTTGACTTCTTTTGCTGGTAAACGATAATTTTCCTAATGGTAAAAACGCGGATACTTGCATTGGCAATCGAAAGTATTTGCGTTTTATAGACACACAATGCGAGCTCTCTGATTTCTACAGCTTTCCTCCGTAGCAGAGATCGCCGGCATCGCCAAAGCCCGGCACAATGTATTTGTGCTCATTCAGTCCTTCGTCGATGGCGGCGCACCAGATAGTGGTCTTGTCATCGGGGAAAGTGTTCTTGATGTGCTCAATACCCTCGGGAGTTGCCAGTACACAAGCTACATGGATGTGCTTGGGCGAGCCTTTCGTGAGGATGGCCTTCAGTCCTAACTCCATGCTTCCACCAGTAGCCAGCATCGGGTCGGCAATGATGAGTGTCTTGTCGTCAATCTCTGGAGTGGCCAAGTACTCGATGTGTATTCCCACCTCGGTATGGTTCTTGTCTGTATATTCGCGGAAGGCGCTGACAAAGGCGTTTCCAGAGTGGTCGAAGATGTTGAGAAAGCCTTCATGGAAAGGCAGTCCTGCACGGAATATGGTTCCGATGACAATATCATCAGTAGGCAGGTTTACCCGGGCTACGCCTAAAGGCGTTGTTACATTCTCGGGCTTATAGTCGAGTGTTTTGGAAATCTCGAAAGCCTCATACTCACCGATTCTCTTGATGTTGTTGCGGAAGAGGAGTCGGTTCTTTTGATACTCTTTGTCACGCATCTCAGCCAAATAGCGGTTGATGATGGAGTTCTGATCGCTTAGGTTAATTATTTTCATATCGTACAATTTTTATGCAAAGATATTGCAAGCGAGCGCAATGAAAGTTTACTTTCAAATTGCCGAGCGCAGCATATCTTATGCAAAGATACACGAAAATGCAGATAAAGCAAAGAAAAGTTGTTGTTTTTTTGAAAAAGAATTACTAAAAAAGCAAAAAATAGCAGATTTGGGCTTTTGTTTTGAGTTTCAAGTGGTTGTGGCAGTTGTTGGCTTTAAGTGACGTTCGTGAGGAAATGCGAAAATAGCAGATTTGAGAAGTGGAAACGCTTTCAATTCATTACCTCAGAAAAACGCCCTAATGAGCTTTTTTAACGGTGTCGGTTCTTGTTTCTCCATTCTGCACAGGTTGTGAATTTGCCATGCAACTCTCATGATTTAATTTTGCACAGAACAAAAAGCAAGGAATTATGAGAAGTACATTCAAGACAGTCTTCTATGTAAACGGAAGCAAGGAGAGAAACGGAATTGTCCCTATCATGGGGCGTGTGACAATCAACGGAACTATCGCACAGTTCAGTTGCAAGCTGAGCGTGACCAAGGCGATATGGGATGCCAAGGGCAACAGAGCCAAAGGCAGAAGCAAGGAAGCCAATGAGGTGAACTTTGCGCTTGATAACATCAAGGCTCAAATCGCTAAGCATTACCAACGGCTTTCCGACCGTGAGGCGTTCGTTACCGCTGAAATGGTGAGAAACGCATATCAAGGCATAGGTACGGAGTATGAGACATTACTCAGAGCTTTTGACAAGGAGAACGCAGCCTTTGCCCAACGCGTGGGAAAAGACCGAGCTGTCCGAACCTACCGCAAGTATCTGACGGTAAGAAAGTACGTTGCCGAGTTCATCAAATTTCAGTACAAGCGCAGCGATATGTCCATGAATGAGCTTACCGAGGAGTTCATCCGTGATTTTTGTCTGTATTTGAAGAATGTCATTGGACTCACGCAATCTACCATTTGGATATACTCCATACCATTGAAGCATATCGTCACGGCAGCACACTACAACGGCAAGATACAGAGAAATCCGTTTGCCATGTACCACGTTGACCCAGACCACAAGGAGCGTGAGTTCTTGACAGAGGAAGAATTGGACATATTTGCAGGAATAGAGTTGGAAAATCCCAACTTTGCTTTTGCGAGAGACTTGTTTATGTTTGGTTGTTGGACAGGTATCTCTTTCGTTGACATCAAGAATCTTACAGAGGACAATGTTGCCATTATAAGTGGGTCTCCATGGATAGTTTCTCGGCGTCAAAAGACAGGCGTACCATTCAAAATTAAACTGATAGATGCAGCCATACAGATAATTGAACGTTACAAGCCATTGAGAAAAGATATGCACTTGTTTAATATTGGCTCACTTGACATGGTAAACAAGCGTATAAAGAAAGTGGCAAAAATGTGTGGCATCAAGAAGCGAATTTCATTTCATGTAAGCCGGCATTCGTTCGCAGTTTTGGCTTTAAACTACGGTATGCCGATAGAGAGTGTAAGCAAGATACTGGGACATACGGACATCGCCACAACACAAATTTACGCAAAGGTGACAAGTACTAAATTGGAGCATGACATATCAGCTTTTGAAAGTCGAATCAAGGGGCATATGCCGACAATGGGGGGAATGGCATGAAAAGGACTGTAATCACCGTGGACGGAAATGGAATGTTATCCATTCCGTCCAACTTGCAAGACTTGTGGATGAGTGAGGGTGAATTGGTTGATATACTTCATGTCACCGCCATGAAACTCCATGCTGTGATAAGGTCAATATACAAGGATGGTTTATTGACGGTGTCGGAAGTCCAACAGAAACAGGAAACTTCCAATGGCATTTGGCAAACGTTGTATGGCTTTCCGATGATTGTTGCCCTTTGCTTCCGTATAAACTTATACGGGGCAGCTCGGTTTCGTGCCACCATCTTCAAGAGATTGTACGGGGCAAAAGAGAAAAGTAGTGTCATTATCCTACAACTCAATAGAAGAACAACCGCCTTTAGTTGAATGTCCTCTTGCTTGTTTGTTGGCTTGGCGCTGTCGTACTGTCGTGAATAAGTACTGAAGCATAAGCATGACATTCTTACTTGTAGGGGGATGAGTTCTGTTCATAAAAATGACGGACAAAACACCCCTTATTTTTGTTGAATTGTTGAATATGATGAAAGAAGTATTGAACATCAGGTATTTACGGCTCAACATATTCTCAACAAATCTCTCAACAAAAGAAAGATAATGTTGAAAAGAGAAAACCATGAACACCATTCCTTTCTTTCTTTTTTGCCCAGTAATTTGTTGTGTAGAGCTATTTGTTGAGAGTTTGTTGAGGGTATAAGTGGTTGGTTCTCATAAAGATAACACCTATCTTCAACAATTCAACGTTTTACATGCTCTCACTTGGTACGCTGTAAAATGTGCTTGTGGATTAATTGGCAACCGCTCTATTCTCCGAAATGGTTGCAGCAACGTTCCTTGGAGGCTTTGCGCCTCCAGCCACTTGGGCGAACCTCCGCAGTGTTTTAGCATGGCATTAGATTTATGCAGACTATACCGAGGACACACAGCACACATAACACACTCGGCATAGTTCACAAAGGAAATCAACAACACACAACTGAAACACTTGGCAAGTTTCACACTGAAAATATCACCTTTTCCTTTGCAAACTCCATGTACAAAGTAGCTTGTGTCTGTGACCTTGTTCTTTCAATGTGGCAGCTTTGATGTTTGGCGCAAATTGAGAGAATTAAGGTCTGCAACCTTGGGCATGGAAAGCCGAAAGGCAAATATCTCGTCTTTTGTTCTTGGAGGAGGGAGCGAGGTTATGTTTGGGGAATCCCAAAACTCCTCGCTCCACCATGAGGGCGGAGAAATTTTGCTCCCGATGGTCGCAGAAAGTGAGTGTACCAATAGTAAACTGCTCATCAAATGCACAAGCAAAATACAGTTATGTTACTTTATCTTGATATTTATACCTATCAAATGATATTTATACTTATTCGTTGCTTCTTAGTGAGAGTACATAAGTTACATGACATTCTACAATAATTTGTGTTATAGTATTCTAATTAAGGTTAACCTTTTACGATTAGTTTTATTTTTTTGCTATATTTACACTAAAATACATATAAATATAGAATACATATATAATTCATGCTTATGAAACATAATCTTTTTAAAGGAGTACTTTTAACAATGACTTTGGTCATATTGTATTCATGCACATCAGAGTCTCCCTCTAATACAGACAATGTGCAACAAACACGTGTGCAGCAAATAAAAGATGACCAAGCTGTGCAATTGGGTGAAGAGTTATATAACTCTTTTTCTTATAAGCTTACAAGAAGTCAAGAAGAAAATACACCAGATTATTTTGGTGGTTCTTATAGCGATTCACAAGATAACCTTATAGTGCTTATTAAAGGAATGGACAAAGAAGGAATAAAAGATGTCTATCAACGTATTGGAAAGCATGATAATTTAAAATTCAAAGAATGTTCATACTCCTTGCAAGAATTAAGAGATTTAAAAGAAAAAATAAGTGATATATACTTTTCTGATGAAAATAAGCGAAAGAATTTACAATGGGTATCCGTTGGTATAAGCATTGAAAAGAATAGAATAGTCGTTTTTTTGGAAGATGTGTCTTCTTATGCTATAAAAAAATTCAAAAAAGAGGTGATAGATTCTCCTATGGTTATTTTTGAAGAAATGCATGAGGTTAAAGACTTGAGCTACATTATCGTTGATTCCATAGATAATGACAATTTGTTGACAAGATCTACGGCAAAGACAAATATACATTTAGGGTCTACGATTACACTTTCGGGAGCCGAATACTCGGCTACAGGTTCTGTTGGATTCCGAGCAATGAAAGGGAATGAACATGGCTTTATAACGGCAGCTCATGTTGTTCCTATAAATGGACTTACAGTATATTCCAACTCTAAAGCCTGTGGTACTTCTGTTGCTACAACTAGGGGACCTAAAGCAGAAGCAGCTTTTATTAAAGTTAATTATAATAATTTTTATCCAACAAATGTAGCTCAATGGACAAAGTTTGCCACTTTTTGATATGAGAAAAAAGAATATAAACTAAAATAATAGAACTATGAGAAATTTTACATTTAAAGGACTGCTTTTAACTGCGGTATTTATGTTGCTTGGCTGTTTATCAATTCAAGCAGCTAATGACGACTTGATTACCAAGCAGATTACGATCAAGTTGGATAAGGCTGGTACTTTACCTGATAGAATTGCAAGTAGTAAGAAGTATAAGATTACTAATCTGAAGATTGTTGGTGAAGTGAATGGCACGGATTTGAAATTTATCCGTGAGATGGCTGGTTGTGATTTTAATGGGAAAGAAACCGACGGAAAACTATCTATATGTGTAGGATATAACTCCAATACGGGTGCTGCTATTTATATGGACCCTGAGCTTGCTTGTATGTACTCAGTTAATGCTGGGTATTTTTTACAAGATTATAATATAGTATTAACAGGTATAAAGTAATTAAATAAATATGAAGTTAATTTTTAAATATTTTTTTATTTCTCTATTGTTCCTAAATGGGCAATTAGTTCATGCACAATCATTTAAAATCGACAGCTTAAAAGGTAAAAAATGGGAGTTGCAATTGCCAAAAGGAAAGTCTTATACTTCGAATCTTATATTCAAAGATACGACATACACAACTAGTTTCTCCTTTAATGGACAGACTCATACTATAGAGAAGCCATACTTAATACAGCAGGAAAACGTAGAAACATTTTATGTTATTTTTCCATCAGAAGGAAAGGGTACAAAAACTTTCCCTGTTAAGTTTAAAGTTTTAGAATTTACCGACAAGTTGCTAAAATTGCAAAATACAACAACAAATGTTGTAAATACGTATTTCGCAAAATAAACAACTAGTAGATTGTAAAGTCTAAAAGTTTAGTAAGGCACGTGTGATATTTCATCAATCATCAGTATGTGACGAACGACGTTTTACTCAACTTTTAGACTTTACAGACTACTAGTAAGACCGTGCTTTTTGCAACATATTACTCTGTTTGATATTTTTTGTTTAATAAAATTCTTAGATTCATTATTTTTTTTGTATTTTTGCAGCCGAAAAGAGTTGTTAGGCAGCAAACGTATGCAGATTGCAGAATTTAGAACTGTTGCTAAATCATTACCTCTGTTGAGGTGAAAAACTCATAAATAGTTCATTTTTAGCTATTCGGCTGATTTTAGCGTAATTTTTCGGAAAAATACTACCCAACGGTGTGGAGATTTTTTCGAAAACCGAAGGCTCGACCTTTTATTTCCAAAGCCCGCTGCCATACCTTTGCACCTGCACGATAACGGTTGATGCCAAAAGGAAAGACCATGTGGAGGAAAGAAAATCAGAGCGGCAAATGAAAATAGAAACTTCACGGAAGTTTTTGGACTGCACGATTATCGCATACTCATTTCTGAGAAATGGATACAACTTCGTCTTACAAACGTCTTGAAAAATGGAAATCGCATACAAAAATGGCACATCCATCAGAGAAATTCCGATGAAAGAAGAGTATGGCTTGTCCATGCTTCTTGTATCGGGTTTTCTCCAAGGCTGTGCAGCCAAGCATGAAAGTGGTCATTGAGGTTTACATCAATGACTTCTTTCTTGCGGTGGAGTATGCAAACAAAATGGTACAGCAAAACAAGGAATGGTGTTTCTTTTGATCGGTTAGCCTGCAACCGACAAAAAGAAGCACTTTTCCTCATGCCGTACTACTGAGACAGGAAAGGGTGGCGTGCCACTGTTTCATGTCGTTTGGATTGTGCGATAAAAAATGGAACTGCGAGTTGTGGCTATAAAAGTCAGCCGTTGTCAGCACGGCAAACAAAGAAAAGTCCTTGGCAGTATAGTCTTGAAGTATTTCAAGGCATACCGCCAAGGATTTTTCTTGCCGTGCCATAGTCGGAGGAAGTTAGTCTGAGGTATGAGGACTGTCTTTCTTCGACGACGGCTGACTTTTATACAAAACACACGAAAGGATGAGAATATGCAAACGAAATAGACCATTCAAAAAACAGAAACCATTGCCACATATGTTTGAATAGATTGAAATGGAAATAGCAAAGAATAGAGAAGAATATGGTTTAATGAAAATAGATTTATCCAAGTAAAAAATCGAGGATAAAAAATCTTAAAACATTCTTTATCCCCGATTAAATATCGTACCTTTGCAACCGAAAGAGTTCTTTGGATGGTTATGCAAATCACAGCAGGATGCTACATTCTGTTTATTTCTAATTCGTAACCTCTTCTTTTTATGAGATAAAAACTTATCTCATTCTCAATCACTTATAAAAAATACGTACTTTCATATACAGAAAGTCCACAACTAAATTGATACATTTCCGTATATTGTGCGGTAATAACAATCTGTCCATTTTGGTCTTTTGCTCCATATAACCCATTATCTTCGTATATGTTAAGTAATTGTTCTTTTCTCATGATGATTACATATTAATGTATGATACTGGATTTTGTCTTTTTCCTACAAGTTGAGAAATATCCATATGTAAATACGGAGAGTCCGAAATCTCTACACCTTCAAATTCCCATCGACCTACATATTCATTTGAATCTGTAAGGAACCAATGGGTTGGCTTAAATACCCCTACGATGTAACCAGAACAAATGGCAAAAACGTATTCTGCCTTTTTAGCTCGTTCCCCATTCAATCTCCAATACTTTCTTACACATTCATACAAACTGGGTCTTTTACACAATAAATAGGTGCGTGTTACATTAAAACAGATGATTTGATTGTTGGATTCGTTTTCAAATCTACCATAATCTCTAAATACGTTTTCCATAAGGGCTTATTATTTCTACTTTACCTTTTAAAACATCATTCAACATTTTCTTCTATAGTTTTGTCAACAATCAAGTCTTTTAATTCTACAGATAGCAATTTTGCAATCTTGTATAATGTATCTAAATTGGGTTGCTGTCTGTTACAACAATAAGCATTTATCGTACTAAAACTTTTTCCAAGTTGCTCCGCAAGCCATTTCTGTGATAAATCCTTTTCGACCAAGACTGTTTTTATTCTGTTCAACTTCATTTTTCTCAATTTTGCCACAAAGATACAAAATAATATTTAGAATATAGTATTTAATGCTATATTTATTCAATCTTGCTGCATTTTTGAAGACATTTACATCTGTGACAGATGAAAAACGACCACTTAAATAAAGAAATCAGTCAGCCTCAGATAGCACATTCTAATGACAAAATCGGAAAATTATCGTTGTTTTCAGTGTTAATTTATGTTTTCTCATACTCATTTTTGGGGTTTCTCAATTTTGTTGTTCCTAATTTGTTTCTTTCGTTATATCGTATCACCAATTAGAATTGAGTATCAATGTGTTACAAACAATCAGTAAGATTTCAAGAAGAAGATCATGAAGCCTTGAAAGAATTCATAGATATAGCAGCAAGCTATTATCCTGACTTCGACACAAGAGCTTACCCCAAGGGACACTTCGATGAGACCTGTATGGATGCAGTTCCCTTGTCATTCCATATCATCACACTATCCTCATCCTTCGAGGATGCCATTCGCCTTGCCATTTCTCTTGGTGGTGATGCCGATACAATGGCTTGCATGGCTGGCGGTATTGCTATAGCAACCAAAGGCATGGAAATGCCCGAGGACTTGGCTTACTATATTTACAATCATGTGCTTGACGATTATCTGCGTCATGTGCTATATGAGTTTAATCAACTGAGCCCACTTTAAAAAGTAAAGCTTGTTTTAAATGTTTATTTCAGTAACTACTCAGTTTTCAAGAGTCTCTGAATTTTACTAAAGGGCTATTTATCAAGCATAAAGATGAGTAGTTACAAAGTAAGGAGTATTTTGTTAATAATCAGAAAAACACTTGCTTTCTGAAATATTATCTGTATCTTTGTGCCGGGATTATAAAGATTAAGATTATGGCTTCAAAGAGATATCCTTTGGGAATACAAACGTTCTCCGAAATCGTGAAGGGGAATTACTTCTATGCTGATAAGACGGCTATCGTCTATCAGTTGGCTCATTATGCCAAGTTTCATTTTCTGAGTCGCCCACGTCGATTCGGAAAATCCTTGTTTGTTTCTACCCTCCAGGCTTACTTCGAGGGTAAGAAAGAACTGTTCAAGGGACTTGCCATCGAACAGATGGAGAAGGAGTGGACGGCATATCCTGTCATCCACCTGGATCTGAGTTGTGGTAAATATTATAGTTTGGAGAATACATATTCAATTCTAAACGGAATACTGGAAATAGAAGAGAAAAAATATGGTTTAAAGGTTAATTCAATAAATGAGAAGTCTTTTGGAGGTCGTCTTAAGAACATCTTGCTGGCTGCCACGGCTCAAACAGGTAAGCAAGTTGTTGTTCTCATCGACGAATATGATGCCCCGATACATGATTCTGTCAGTGACGAAGAGTTGCAGAAGGCCATCCGCAACATCATGCGAGATTTCTTCAGCCCCTTGAAGCAACAAGAGGGAAACATTCGCTTTGTATTCATCACAGGCATCTCCAAGTTTAGTCAGCTCAGCATCTTTAGCGAGTTGAACAATCTCAAGATTCTCACGTTGAAGGATGAATACAGTAGCTGTTGTGGTATTACCAAGAGTGAATTGACTCAGTATTTCCGTGAGGGTATCGAGGAGATGGCTGAGCATAATGGACTCACTTATGAGGAGACATTGCGACAACTCAGGCAGCATTATGATGGCTACCATTTCAGTATCAATAGCGAGGATATCTTCAATCCTTATAGTATTATCAATGCTTTGGACGATAAGGAGTTTAATAGCTATTGGTTTACATCTGGTACGCCTACGTTCCTGGTAGAGTTGTTGCAGCAGAAGAATTTGGATATGCTCAATCTGGACGATTTATGGATTAATGATGATCGTTTTGATACCCCTACAGAAAAGCTTACAGACCCGATTCCTGTTCTTTTCCAGAGTGGCTACCTTACCATTAAAGGATATGAGCGAAGAGGAAAATTGTATCATCTCTGTTTCCCAAATCAAGAAGTAAGACAAGGCTTCTCGAAAAGTCTCGTCAGGTATTATACTGCGCAAGACATGAACAGATATGATGCTATTGTGTATGCCTATTCCAAGAATGTGCTCATCAATGACGATATGGGAGCCTTTATGCCTCACTTGAAGGCCTTCTACGATAAGTTCCCATATACGATTATCAACAATAATGAGCGTCATTATCAAGCCGTGATGTTCACCATCTTCACCATGCTTGGTGAAGATGTGAAGGTGGAGCATACCACTTCGGATGGAAGAATAGACCTTGTGCTCAAGACAGATAAGAGTATCTTTATCTTTGAGTTGAAATATGAGAAGTCTGCTGATACCGCTATGGCGCAAATCAGCGGCAAGGACTATGCCAAGGCTTTTGCCGATGATGAGCGGAAGGTTGTGAAAGTGGGTATTAACTTCTCTGAAGACCAGCGAAGCATAGAGGATTGGGTGATAGAATAAATGACATCTTGAGATTGATAAAACGCAGAATCCTGCCGGCATTACAGCCAACAGGATTTTTTTGCATCAGCAAAGGCTATTCATCTTCCGTGATGATGTCTAAATCTTCGGCAATTTTCTTCAGTCTGTCTCTTATCCTCTTCGCCAAGGTTGGTGGCTCTTGCTGGACGACAGGCTCTATGGGCTCTTCTTCTATGACTGGAGACTCTTCTATCGGAGCTTCAGGGATGAGTGGGGCTGGCTCATCAGGGATGTTTGTGGATTCATTGGTTGATGGATTTGTTGGAATCTCTTCTTTTGGGGAATCTTTCTTCTTTTGAAATTGGAAATTGTCACGTATCGGATGATAAAGTTTGTCGATAATTCTCTGGTAATCATCTTCATCCTTGGTGGTAGTGACAGGATTGTCCTGAATTTCGTCTGCCAGCTTGTTGTTGAGACCTGTTGCCAGGATGGTGACTTTGGCATCCTCATCCAGACTGTCATCATCTGAAAGGCCCCAGATAACCTTAATGTCTGGATTCAATTCATCGAAGAAGGCATCTATCTCTCGCATTTCCCTAACGAAGATAGGGTGCTTGCTGGAGGTATAGATGTTGAAGAGGATGCGCTGGGCATTGCTGATGTCGCTGCCGTAGAGCAATGGGGAATCCAAAGCGTTGAGGATGGCATTCTGAACTCTGCCTTCTCCGCTGGCTCTGCCCATAGCCATGATGGCACCGCCGCCGCTCTTGATGGTGGTCTCGATGTCACGGAAGTCGAGATTGATAGTTCCCTCTACGGTTATCAGTTCAGAGATGCTCTTGGTGGCATCGCTCAGCACCTTGTCTGCCAGTTTGAAGGCATCCTTTACGGTAATTTCTGAATCGGCATATACATCGCAAAGTCGCTCGTTGTTGACAATGAGCAGGGCATCTACATTCTTGCGCATCTCTTCTACCCCCTGCAGGGCCTTCACAATTTTCTTTCTCTTTTCAAAATAAAATGGGATGGTGATGATGCCCACCGTCAGGATGCCCATGCTTTTGGCGATGCCTGCGATGACGGGGGCTGCTCCTGTTCCGGTACCGCCACCCATGCCGGCTGTAACGAATGCCATCTTGGTTCCGTCATCCAGCAGTCGCTTGATGTCTTCCTGGGTGTTCTGCGCTTCGCTTCGTCCAACTTCAGGGTTCGCACCTGCTCCCAAGCCGCTCTTTCCAAGCATGATCTTAACGGGCACAGGTGATTTGGATAGCGACTGGCTATCCGTATTGCAAACGGCAAAGCTCACATTTACAATACCTTCTGAGTACATATTCTTAACGGCATTACATCCGCCACCACCCACACCTATCACCTTGATGATATTCTTGGTGGTGTCTTCTGTCTGTCCGAAATCTATAGGAGTCCAATCTTCTGTCATCTTATCTATATTTCTATTTTGGGCACAAAGATAATAAAAAAGGAGTAATTATACAATAATAAAAGAAACGCAAGGCTTGCAAAAGAAGATTCTTCGATGCTGGCAAACGTTTTTTCTTATTCTTTTTGTACTTTTGCATCCTGTATGCAAGAAGAGCTGAGAAATATGGATGCTGAGGAGAAAGCTGCTATCATACAAGCGCTTTCCTCCCAACTTTTGGCAGAAGGAAGAACTGACCTTTTGCTGAAAGCTATCAGTGTGCCTGTATTGGAACAGCTTCGTATTGAGGCAGCAAGGGCTACCCTCAGTCCTTTGGTCATAACGGCGGATTATCGCTTTCTGTTGCCTGAGTTTGGTAATAAAGAAGTACAGCTCAGTCCTATCCATAAGGCACTCTATCTGCTTTTCCTGAACCATCCGGAAGGTATTGAATTCAAGAATCTGGTAGATTATCGGGAAGAACTTCTTCAACTTTATCAAAAGATAGGAAATAGAATAGATATGGATAAGATTACCGAAACAGTGAACCGTCTGGTGAATCCGCTTGATAATGCGATAAATGAGAAGTGCTCACGTATCAAGGCTGCGTTTTCTGATATGATGGATGAGTATCAGGCAGACTATTATATCATCAACAGTCATGTGAAACGGCATCAGGGAAGTTCTATGAAACTGTGGTTTGAGAGGTTGAAAATCATCAATCTCCCAAGAGAATTGGTTGTTTATCAATGTTGAAGATTATTTTGTCGGGAGGAGATGTGGATATGCAATAGTTGCAACAGGTGCTATGCAAGAATTATCCCCTTGCTTTGCAGAAAAATAAGTCGATGTAGCGAATGTTGACGATGAAAGAACGGAGATTCGCTTGCATCCCATTCCACAACTAATCAAGAATACATCGGTTGGGTACAAACACTCGCTTGATGCTTTCATTTCAGTTCTCATAATATAATTTAAGGTTAAATTTACTTGTCCTTCTGAAACACCTTTATCCCAGTCCGCAACACTTACTTTTCCTATTGTAACTTTGTCCTTACCTATTTTTACATCATAGGTATAGCTCTGGGCTTTTTCAAGAGCAGGAATTCCCGTTACATACAGTATTTTAGTCTGAGTTGCATTGCCATCACCATCATTGTATGTCACAGTGAGTTTTATGAATTTCTCTGCATCATTGCTTGCTCCTGGAGATACAAAAGCATAGAATACATTGTTGCCACATTCTTCTTTTTTATAAGTTTGGATTGCTGAGAAGGTATCATCATCTCCTGCAGGAACTTTCAGCTTAGAATAAACTTCTACGGCAGAAAATGTAGGGTTAAGATCTTTGATCTCATCTCCAAATCCGCTTACTTTAACAATGACGCGAGCCGTCTGTCGCTCAAAGTTCAATGCCAACTGTCTGTCGGAAGGATATATGCCTTTTCCATATAGCAGGTGAAAGCTACACTCCATGTACAAGAAGTCATAGGCAATTCTCTTTCTACTTGTTAAGATTATGTAATTTAGATTATGCAGTTTGCATAATTTAAAACAAATAATTATATTTGCATGCAGAAATCAAAACATAGAAGAATATGGAGAATCCTTTTATCATAACTGGATACATCAAGCCAGAGTACTTCTGCGACAGAAAGCAAGAAGCCAAAAGAATCATCACAAAAATCACCAATGGTGAGAATATTGTCATAATGGCGGCAAGACGTGTGGGCAAAAGTAAACTTATTGACTTTTGCTTGGATTCGCCTACTATAAAGGATAATTTTATTTCTATTTCCATAGATATTCTTCGCACATCCAGTATCAATGAGTTTGCCTTTGAGTTAGGCAAGGCTGTGTTTGAGCAAGCTGCTCGTCGTAGCACTAAGCTGCTAAAGATGGTGGTCAATACTTTGAAATCCATCAATGGCTGTTTTGGATACGACCCAATCTCCAATACACCTACTTTCAACCTCTCCCTTGGCGATATTTCCAATCCCCTCTATACCTTGGAGGAGATATTTGCTTGTTTGGAGCAAGCAGACAAAAAATGTATTGTTGCGATAGATGAGTTTCAGCAGATTGGCTATTATCCAGAGAAAAATATGGAAGCAGTTCTCCGTACTTATATCCAAAGATGCAGCAATGCCAACTTTATATTTTCGGGAAGTGAGCGACATCTCATCACTGAGATGTTTTCTGAGAATGCACGACCATTCTATAATAGTGCAGACATCATGAATCTTGATGTTATTCCTATAGACAAATACACCGAGTTTGCCATTGACTTGTTCCATCATTTTGATAAAGATATTCAAGCGGAAGCAATTGCATTAGCTTATCATACTTTTGGTGGCAATACATATTATATACAGAAAGTAATGCATGAGGCTTTCAACCAAACAGACCCAAAGGGTGTTGCGGATAGTGAGATGATAGATGCTATTATCCGTTCATTGATATTGGACAATGACCGTAAGTTCAGTGAAATTCTCTCACGGTTAACCTTGCCTCAAAAAGAACTTTTGTATGCTATTGCCAAAGCTGGCATGGCTAAGAAAATAACTTCTGCTGCTTTTATTAAAAAACATAATCTTCGTTCAGCAAGTAGTGTACAGAGTGCCATCAAAAAACTGTTGGAATATCACTTGGTTTCTACCTCGCAAGCTACTTATTATATAGATGATCAATTGATGGGGTTGTGGCTGAAAATGTAACTGATGTGCGAAACTTGTTTTTTTCTAAAAGTTTCTTAAAGATAGTATTACTTTTTATCAGAAAATACAATCTTTGCAACTGATAATATCTTGTTATTATCTATCGGTTTATGCAAGAAACAAATAATATATTAGCAATATTGGATAACTATCTTCATGACAATCCCGATGAGATTGCCAAGGAGATGGCGAATGACTTTAGAAGACGAAGGATAGAGAAAAATATGACACGTGAAGTGGTGGATAAGTCGGGTGTGGCTGTCAGCAATATCACGCGTTTTGAACAGAAGGGTATAATGGTGAACATGCGACATCGGTAAATGGCACAGGTCATCCGACATTGGATGATATGATAACCGTAGGTGTGAAGAACAAGATGGCGGAAAGTAAGTGCCGTGAAATTTATGACAAAGTAGTTTTTTCTGCCTCATTTTCGATTTATCTGCCTCATTTGATATCAAAATGAGGCAGATAAATTCATTTTTGGGCAGATAATTGAGAAAATTATCGTAATTTTCTCTTCTTTTTTGATACAACTTTCCCAAATAATCACTATCTTATGCTATGAGTTTCTTAAATTCCATAAGCTTTGCATTAGAAATATCTTGCACAAAGATAATCTTTTTCAAAGATATTTCTAAATGTCTGATAATTAGGGTGATATTTATTATTGAACTTTAACTAAACTTACTTGCTTGGGGAATCATCTTCGTTTGCATAACGAATAAGAAATTTAAGAAATATGGGAAATGCGTCATAAGAAAAATTGCAGATTTCTTGGTTGTCTCAAGAAATAATCGTATTTTTGCTGCGGATTGCAGTTCTATGTTGAACTTGCGGACAAGACTATCAGTTATCTGCTGGATAATATGAAAGATGTATTGAAAATAATTGCTTGCGCATGAGTGTGTTTTTTGCGGGAAAATGTATCAAAGTATCATTATTTAGCACGAAATTCTTATAAACATCTGATACACTGTACAATACAAGAATGATACTTTTTCGTTTATTTTACAAGAAGTATCATAAAAGTATCATAAATCGCAAGAAACATCATTAAATTCGGCTTTGAGTCGATTTAAAAGACTAAAAAAGAAGTGTCTTCTATTCCTGTTTTATAAAAAACTTTAGCACCTACTCTTCCAGTATGTAAAGAATGCCAATACAAACTATGAATAAGAAGAAAGATTGACAAGTTGGATTAGGAATAAAATCACATAAGCTGTTCCGTAAGAGACCATCAGGTGGTCTGTCTTGCCCGTCAAGTGGGCACTCAGTGAACAAGCGACGGGCATCGACAGACCAAGTGATGGGCACTCAGGGACCAAGCGATGGGCATCAACTGACCAAGCGGTGGGCATTTATTGCCCATGCGGTGGGCACAGAGTGCCCAAAAGTCGGACGATTTTTGGGCACTCCTTGCAGATCAGCGGCTTTGCTTTTATGCATAATGCCTCCTGGCGTTTTTTTGATACTTAGATGACGTTTTTTATGATACTTCTATCAGATTTATGATACTTTTATGATACTTTTTGTAAGATATTTTAAAATGTATCATTCTTCTATCTTATTATATATCAGTTATTTATCTCTATGTTCGGCCAAAGGATGATACTTTGACACTTTTTTCATAAAAAACTTTTTACGTATGAGCACATGCTCAACAGTAAATTCTAAAAGTATCTGGGGACATCAGTTCTTAGGTTGATGATGCTGTGGACTCATTTCTTATCCGCATCAATGAGGGCAAGCAGATGCTCTACTGCCACTTCTTGCGGGATATTCTTCTCTATGCAAACCTGCTTGCGGTATAGGCTTACCTTGTTGGGACCGGCACCTACATAGCCATAGTCGGCATCTGCCATTTCACCAGGACCATTCACGATACAGCCCATAATGCCAATCTTCAAGCCCTTCAGATGCTTGGTGGCTTCCTTGATCTGGGCAATGGTTTCGCGCAGGTCGTAGAGCGTACGGCCACAACCCGGACAACTGATATACTCGGTCTTGCTGGTACGCAGACGGGCAGCCTGGAGAATACCGAAAGCAGTCTCATCAATGGTCTGGGCAGGGATGTCGCCATTGTTCATCAGCCAGATGCCGTCGGTCAGACCGTCTATCATCAAGGCTCCCATGTCGGCTGCGGCTTCCAACTGGAAGTCGCTCTTCTCCTCCTTGCTGTGCTGATACATCTCTGCGAAGATAACAGGGTTCTTCAATCCTGCATTCATCATCTCGTGTACCAGGGCACGCTGGTCGCCAAGTCGGTTCTGGTGATTGCTCACGCAGATGACTACCACCTCCGGATGATTCTTCAAGCAAGCGATGTATTCTTCGGCTGGAGTACCAAACTGCAAGGTGAGGAACTTGATGTCAGCCCTGATGCTGGCGATGATCGGCATAGCCATGGCAGGGAAGATAGGATAGAGCTTGGCACCCGTGGTCTCTGGTTTGCTGTTCAGGGTCTCGTAGACATTATAATCTACGATGTAGCTCTGGCCAGGCACAAACTGCTGAGGCTTCTTTCCACCTATATATATATAGTCAGGTTTGGCATCCTCATTGTCGCAAATCGTGCTCTCGCCATTGATACGGTTGCTGATGACTACGGGAACCTGATTTCCGCCAATATTGCCTACAGCCTGAGTCTCTCTGCGCACAGGACGAAGCCAGTCGAACTGAGGACAAGCCTCGCCAGGAATCAGCAGCTGCCCCTGCTTCTTTCCGATATAATCCACCAGATGGCGGGCTACAGGAATCTCTGCGGCAGGTTCCTCGCTCAGACTTACACGCACGGTATCGCCGATACCATCGGCAAGCAAGGCACCGATGCCCACAGCACTCTTGATTCTTCCGTCCTCGCCTTCACCAGCTTCAGTAACGCCCAAATGCAGCGGATAGCTCATGCCTTCCTTCTCCATCTCGCTGACCAAGAGGCGCATAGAGCGAACCATCACCACGGTATTGGACGACTTGATGCTGATGACCACATCGTGGAAATTCTCTTTCTTGCAGATGCGGAGGAACTCCATACAGCTCTCTACGATGCCTTTGGGAGTATCGCCATAGCGGTTGCGGATGCGGTCGGACAGCGAGCCATGGTTCACGCCGATGCGGATGGCAGTATGATTCTCCTTGCAGATATTGAGGAATGGAACGAATCGGTCTTCTATCTTCTGCAGTTCGTGAGCATATTCCTCATCGGTATATTCCTGCTTGATGAACTTGCGGGCAGGATCAACATAGTTGCCAGGATTGACACGTACCTTCTCGCAGTAGAGAGCAGCAACGTCGGCAACGTTAGGATTGAAGTGAACATCAGCTACAAGCGGTGTCAGATAGCCGTCGGCACGAATGCCGGCATTGATGTTCTTCATGTTCTCTGCCTCCCGTGAACCTTGTGTGGTAAAGCGTACCAACTCACCACCAGCCTTGATGATTTCCTCAGCCTGACGTATGCAAGCCTCGGTATCATTGGTATTGGTGGTGGTCATCGACTGGATGCGCACGGGATTGTCGCCGCCTAAGTCGAGTGATCCGATATGTGCCACAGAAGAGGCACGGCGAGTGTAATTGAATAAGTCTACCATGTTAGTTGCACTTGTACTCAAACTTCACTTCCGCCAAGTCTTTGTTGGCTTTCTCAATCTTGGCACCAAGGCCAGCCTTCCATGCTTCTACCTTCTGAGCCACTTCCTCATCGCAGAGAGCAATCATCTCGGCAGCAAGGATGGCTGCATTTTGAGCAGCATTGACTCCGACAGTAGCTACAGGGATTCCAGGAGGCATCTGGATAATACTGAGCATGGCATCAAGACCATCGAGCATACCCTTGATAGGCACACCGATGACAGGAAGTGGAGTAGATGCGGCAATAACTCCAGGCAGGGCTGCAGCCATGCCGGCAGCTGCGATGATGACCTTCACACCACGAGCCTTGGCTCCCTTGGCAAATGATTCTACTGCATCGGGGGTGCGATGTGCTGAGAGGGCATTTACCTCGAAAGGAATCTGGTTGTCGTTCAGCCAGTTACATGCTTTTTCCATAACAGGCAGGTCGCTTGTACTGCCCATGATAATGCTAACTAATGGTTTCATTGTTTTCTTATATTTATAATTTTACTGAATTTGTTTTCTATTATTCCTGCTGACAGTTTTTTCCCTCAGATGACGAGGAAGGCGCAGACGAGTCCGATGAAGAATCCTGTTACAACCTGCGACAGGCTGTGTTGGCGCAGTATCATTCGTGCTGTACCTACCATGCCTGCCAGGATGAGTACCAGACAGAGCCACCAGATGGGGTTGAACGAGAAACTGATAGAATAAGCCAGTAAGGCTCCTGCCACACCGCCTATGGCTGCTGTATGGGTGGATATCTTCCACCATATATTGATGAAGGCACACACCATCTGTATAATCAAAGCAGCCACTAAGATGATGCTGATGACACGGGGAGTGTTGCGGTATTCCATCAGGAAAAAGCACCCAAAGTAGCACACGATGGAGATGATGTAGGGCACGATGCGTCGTTCTTTCTTGCCCAGTTCGGTGGTGCTCCATCCCTGATATCGGCGGTAGATATGGATAAGTACTGAAGGCAGAAGAATGGTAAACAAGTAGACGGTGAGCAGCATGGGCAGCTTATAAGCCAAAGGCAGGAGCGACATGTAACTGAACAGAAACAATGCCACAAGTCCTACCAAGGGCAGATAGAACGGTGTGAAAAGCATGCTCATGATGCGTGCTGTCAATATGATATTCTTTTCTTTCATAACAATCTTTTTGTTTTCTAAGCCTTGCATCTATTTTCTAAGCCTTGCTACAGGAATGCCCAACTGCTCTCTGTATTTGGCTACCGTGCGGCGGGCTACAGGGAACCCTTTTTCTTTCAGCACCTTGGAAAGGGCATCATCGCTGAGAGGTTTTTTCTTGTCTTCGTGCTCTATCAGTTCTTTCAGAGTCAACTTGATTTTGCGGGTCGACATTTCCTCGCCGTCTTCGGTGGTGTAACTGTCTGTAAAGAAGAACTTCAGCGGAAAAGTTCCCCATTTTGTCTGGGCGTATTTCATGTTGCTGACACGCGATATGGTACTTTTGTCGAGTCCTGTACGTTCTTCTATATCCTTGAGAATCATAGGTTTCAAGTCGGCCTCGTCGCCATCGAGAAAGAATGCTTTCTGTCTTTCGATGATGGCTTTCATCGTGACGATGAGTGTGTGTCGGCGTTGCCTGATGGCTTCGATGAATCCTTGTGCCTTGTCAACTTTCTCCTTGGCATAGAGCAATGCCTCCTTGTCCTGCCGGCTCATGTTTCCCTTGTTCTTTTTGTAGGTGTCTATCATGTCGGTAAATGAGGTGGAGACGGTCAGCTCTGGCATATTGCCCCGGTTGAGCGAGAATGTCACCGTGCCGTCGTCGTTGGTGTCGACGATGAAGTCGGGCGTTATCTGTTGCAGGTTTCTGCCTTCGGTCTCGCCTAACGATGCTCCCGGCTTAGGGTTGAGTTTGCGTATCTCTTCCTGCAGGGTGGCGAGCTGGGTGTCGTTCAGTTCAAGTCCCGTCTTTATCTTGTCCCAATGCTTCTTGGTGAACTCGTCGTAGTAGTCGGTGAATACTTCTTCCATCGACTTTCGCAACACGCCCTTAGGCATGCGTTTCACTTGTAAAAGCAGACATTCCTGCAGGTTTCTTGCTCCGATGCCGGCAGGGTCGAAGGTTTGCAGAATGTGCAATATCTTCTCCAACTTCTGTTCGCTGACGTCTATATTCTGATAGATGGCGAGTTCGTCGCAAATACTGTCGAGGTCTTTGCGCAACAGGCCGTCGTCGTCGAGTGATCCGATGAGATATTCCATGATCTGCTTTTCGGTATCGTCGAGCATCTGCATGTCCATCTGCTCCTTCAACTTGTCGTAGAAGGAGATGGTGTCGCCGTAAACCATTTCCTCGTAGTCGGCATCCTGCTTGTTGTTTCGGTCTGAATTATAGTCGGGCATCAGGTCGTCGCGTCCTATGTTTTCCAGTGCCGAGTCGAGAGCATCTTCTCTTTCCTCCTTTTCTGTCTGTGCCTCGTAGTCGTCCTCCTCGTCATTGTTATGCGAGTCGTTGTCTTCCGGCAAATGATCGTTTTCGTTTGTGTCATTTGCCAGCATGTCGTCTGGATTCTCGCTTTCCAGGGCTGGATTGTCGTCCAGCTCAGCATTGATGCTGTCTTCTAATTCGGTAAGTGGCATTTCCAAGAGTTTCACCTGCAACATTTGCTGGGCAGAGAGCTTTTGCAGCTGTTGAAGCTTCTGTTCTTGTGTCTGAATGAGTTTCTGAGCCATTTTTACTTGGTGTGAGTTGTATTTATTGTTTTTTGAAGTAAATTTTCAGTTCTGTGGCAAGCTGATAGAGTTTGTCAGGATTGCTGTTCCCATATCGTTGCCAGATGGCACTGCAGTCGTTGAGCAGAGGACTGATGAGCACGTCTTCTCGGTTGAGATACGGGTCGCAGAACATGTATATGCTCATCACGTCGGCTATCTTCTCCGGTGTGGTATGTATCAGTTTGGCAAGATCGATAATCTCTGGCGTCTCAGCCACCATGGTGATAGGGGTGAGCTGGAAGTAGAGGTCGAGTATGATGATGAGCTTCACGGGCGTGAGGGTGGGGTCAGCCTCAAGCGGCTCCCAGTCGCGCTCGAATGTTTCGTTGAGCTTCACTCCCTGGTAGAATGCCTCTGCATTGCCGTAGCCCTGCATCTTTCTGAGCATCTTGATGTCGTGAGACAGCTTGCCTGGCTTGTTGGCATACTTCTCCCATAGCCGTGTGATGCGAGGTGTCATCATTCTCAGCTTGAACATCTGCTCATGCAGGTAGGTGGGTGGTATGTGCAACTCCAGGCTTAGGTCTACCATACCTTTCGAATAGAGCGGTTTTACACCCATGGGCTTCTTCTGATACAATTGTAGCAGCAAGAGCCAGTATTCTTCATTCCAAAGGGGATGTTTAGCCATAATACATATCTTATTTTAATGTTATGTGCAAAAATACGACTTTTCGTTGGTTAAACAAAATAAAATGATAAAAAAAATACGCAACTCCGAACTTTGTCGAAATTGCGTACTTAGAATAGTATATTCCCAAATTTTTCATAACTCAAAAAGTGTTCTGCTTTCGCAAGTTTCACACTCTGTTTCGTCGTCCTTGAATAAACAATCTTTTATTTACCTTACTTTTCTAATACCTGTTGTCCTTGAATAAACAATCTTTTTAATCTACCTTAAATTTACTAACTAAAACCTAAACAACTAACAATCTTAACCTAAAAACCTAATAACCTTTTGTCTTATTGACGATGCAAAGGTACGACGATTAGAGATAACTGCCAAAATAATTGATGGGAAAAGCAAGAAAAACTCCATTTTTTTGACCTAAATCAACTGTTTGTGTGCGTGCACAAGCAGAAACAGCTATTTTAGTGCTTCTTTACTGATAACTGCAGCTATGGTTTTAAGGCGCAGATAGTCTTCCGAGAGGCAGATGTGTCCTGCCTTGCCCCAATGGTTGCCCCATGAGTTGCGGCATACATAGTAGTTACGATGGTTCTTGCTGATCATGCCGATGATTTCCATCACGTGGTCGTCGGTGGTTTTCAGACTTTCAAACTCTCTTTGGCGTGACGCCTGTGTGGTGGGAAGCTGAGAAGGCAGAACGTCTACAAAACCATGTCGGGGATGACGAAAACCTTCCTCGCTGATGTCTCCCTCCCAGCAAACTGGATGTCCGTGGCTGATGGCGTTACGGATGTATTGCATCAGCTGGTCGATGGGCACATTAAGAAAAACTTCTTGGGTCTGGTTGTCGGGTGTTTCCAATGCAAATCTCTCGCCGAAAGGATGATGTGTGAAACTGGTGAGCATCTCATATTCGCCAGGGAAGCATACGCTGTTGGCAAACTCTTCGGGCGTATATTCTGCACCGAGCATATATACAGTCTTGGCAGGCATATAGCCCATCTCGTCATCGAAAAGACGGTTGAGCCTGCTTTTCAGTTTCTCAATACCTATTTGTTGGGCAATGGCATTGCGGCACAGAAACTCCACCTTGCGGCGCAGAACTCTCATGTCGATATCCTTCTTGTCCTCATAACTGTCGTAGGGAACTATACCATACTTATTTATATAATGTATCAGCATGGGCGCCATGCCTCTCATGCAGATGGGCTTGGTTCCTTTAGAAAAGTAGTATTCTACGGCCTTCTCCTGCAGCATCATTCTGGCAATATAAGCCACAGACAGGTTGACCGAATCGCCCTTCATGATGTGCTCGCTCTCCATTGTGGCAAGCATGGCGTATGCCCAGCATAGAGGACTCTTGCCCTGATTCTTGACAGGGGTTGTGCTTATCAACTTTGTTTCTTGGACAACAGAACCTTGTGGCGTGTTGCAGGATGTGTGACTACTCTTGTACTGGCAACTGCAGATGCAGAGAGTCAATATGGTGATGATGATTTTATTTTTCATAAGCGCAAAAATACAACAATCTTTCTGAAGTACGCAAGATCCCTATGATTATTTTTCATTTATTTACCATGAATTATTTTGTAGTGTCTGCAAATAAATGTACCTTTGCACGAAGAAATTTAAACGTTTAAAGATAAAATGGCATTAAAATGTGGTATTGTGGGTCTTCCTAATGTAGGAAAATCCACATTGTTCAACTGTCTGTCGAGTGCAAAGGCACAGGCAGCCAATTTCCCTTTCTGTACTATCGAACCAAACTTGGGCGTCATCACCGTACCCGATGAGCGCCTTAACAAATTGGCAGAGATAGTTCATCCAGGTCGTATCGTTCCTGCTACATGCGAGATTGTAGACATCGCAGGATTGGTAAAAGGTGCCAGCAAGGGTGAGGGCCTTGGAAATAAATTCTTGGGAAATATTCGTGAGTGTGATGCTATCATCCATGTTGTACGTTGTTTTGACGATGACAATATTGTTCGTGAAGGTGGTGCTGCCGTAGATCCATTAGAGGACAAGAGTATCATCGATACCGAGTTGCAGCTCAAGGACTTGGAAACTATTGAGTCTCAGCTTTCCAAGCAGCAGAAAACTGCAGCAGCAGGAAACAAGGATGCCAAGGTGATGGTGGCTGTGCTCGAAGCTTATAAGGAAGTGTTGGAGCAGGGAAAGAATGCCCGTGCCGTGACTTTCGAGAGCAAAGAGGAGCAGAAAGTGGCTCACGACCTCTTCCTTCTCACAACCAAACCAGTTCTCTATGTTGCCAATGTGGATGAGGCTTCGGCCAAGACCGGCAATGAGTACAGCAAGAGAGTAGAGGAGATGGCCAAGGAGGAAGGCGCTGAGTGCATGGTTATCGCAGCCAAGACAGAGGAAGACATCGCATCGCTCGAAACTTACGAGGACAAGTTGATGTTCTTGGAGGAACTCGGTCTGGAGGAGAGTGGCGTGAACCGTCTCATCAAGAAGGCTTATGCCCTGCTGAATCTGGAGACATTCATCACAGCCGGCGAGATGGAGGTGAAGGCCTGGACCTATCACAAGGGCTGGAAAGCTCCACAGTGTGCGGGTGTAATCCACACCGATTTCGAGAAAGGATTTATTCGTGCCGAGGTGATCAAGTACGACGACTATATCAAGTATGGCTCTGAGGCTGCTGTACGTGAGGCAGGCAAGCTCGGTATCGAAGGAAAAGAGTATGTTGTGCAGGATGGCGACATCATGCACTTCAGATTCAATGTATAATAATATATAATGTATAATGTGTGGTGATTAACCCTGCGCGTTTTTCACCACTCCTATTATAATATAGAAATGATGGCTAATCTGCTCAATTATATTGTTTGGGATCCTGATCCCATTCTGTTTCATTTGGGTCCGATAGCATTGCGTTACTATGCCACTTGCTGGCTTGTAGGCTTGCTGTTGGGTTATCTGCTGATGCAGCGCCTTTACAGACAGCAGAAGATAGGCGATGAGAAGTTTGAACCACTTTTCATCTATATATTTATCGGTATATTGGCAGGTGCACGTTTGGGGCATTGCCTTTTCTATCAGCCAGAGTATTTTCTCAGTCAGTGGGATCATGTTGTAGAGATGCTGATTCCTATGCACCATCTTCCTGACGGCAGTTGGAAGTTTACCGGCTATGAGGGATTGGCCAGCCATGGAGGAGTGATTGGTATGTTTGTAGCCATTTGGCTCTATTGCCGTAACTTGAAGGTAAAAGGATGGGTAGTACTCGACAATATGGGCATTTGCTCGGGCATAGCTGCCGCCTTTATCCGCATCGGCAACCTGATGAATTCCGAGATTATCGGCAAGGTGACCGATGTGCCATGGGCTTTCATCTTTGTCAAGGAAGACCAATATCCCCGCCATCCAGGACAGCTCTACGAGGCGATAGCCTATCTCATCATCTTCCTTCTTATCTTCTTTATCTACAAGAAGAAGGGGCCTAAGAGCGTAGGCTCTGGTCTTTATTTTGGTCTGTGTCTTACTCTTATCTTCACCTTCCGTTTCTTCATCGAATACACGAAGGAGATTCAGGTAGCCTTCGAGGCTGGTCTGCCTATGGATATGGGACAGATTCTCAGCATTCCTCTTATTCTTCTCGGTGTATGGAGCATCGCCTCCAGCTTCAGAAGAGCTAAGAAGATACAGGCATAAGGCGATAACGGAAAGACCTGTTAAGCGAGTATTTTTTGATAAAAAGCTTCATATTCTTTAGCCACCTTCACATAGTCGTGATGGTGGCTAATGTATTCTATACCCTGTCTTTTGAGTTCAGGAATCAGCTGGGGATTCTCGATGAAGTGTTCCAACTGCTGGTAAACACTTTCATAATTGGGCAGTACATTGATGATGGGGCGCAGATGTTCCTCGTGCAGAATCTCGTAGTTTTCGGGTTCTCCTCCTCCTATACAGATGATTCCTCTTGCCATGGCCTCCAGAGGATTCATGGAAGGTGTGTAGCTGTATAATTGATCGAGGATGGCGTCGCTACCGTTCATCATTTCAATATATTCGGCAAAGGGAACGCTTTCTGCTATGCGGAGTTCCACCTTTTCAGGGTATTTCTCAGCTATATCTTGTGCAGCTTTCAGCATGATGTCGGTTCCCTTGTATTCACTTCTGTTCTTGTTGATGCCGATGAAAAGTTTTACTTTATCGGGTGTCTGACCTTTGATATCTGCCTGCTGGGCGTAAGGTCGGATGGGGAAGGGAATAAATGTTGTTTTATCTGGAAAAGAAGGCTTATAGCATACCCAATATTCATACAGGCCGGTAACGATTCCGTCGCAGTCCTTTGCTATCATCTTGTTGAGGCGTTCCTTTTCTGTTCCTATCCAGTCTTTTCTTTCTCTCAAGGCGTCAGCATTGGTACGTAGTTGGTTGCCGATGTTGAAGTCGCTGTATCTCAGAGGCTTGTCTTTGCAGCATACATTGACCCAATAATAGTCCATACCGAATCCGCCAAGGATGATTTTCTTGTTGTGCCGGCGAAGGTAACGATAGATGGGGAATATGCGTTCAGCCTTCAATTCTAAGAACATTGGATTGATGAGTTGCACAATGTCGTATCCGCGCAGTTTGGGCAAGACCGTCAGCAACTTGGCTAAATAGATAATACCTCCCTTTTTCCCTGGTTTTCGTGCTAGGTCGATGTCTCGTGGATAATTTTTCCAGAAGTCACCATTAGAAAGCACGGTTACCTGATGCCCCAACTTGCGAAGTCCGTCAGCAAGCGTGGCATGCACATTACTATATTCGCCCAAAAGAAGAATTTTCATCATTGGCTTTCTCTTATTTCAATTTTAAAAGAGTGTAGAACAGGATTTTTCTGGTAATCTTGTTATTGATGGCTTTTGCAAATATCTGATATTTCTTCGTGTATTTTTTATCAGGAAGCGGAAACAATCCTTTATCATGCAATCTCTTGATATTTTTCTCTAAATGTTTGTAGTTCTGTGCCAATACGATAGTATTGTACAGATAGTCCATGGTGAGTTGGGCTATTCGTCGGTTGAGAGCGATACGCTCTGGTTCTGAAAGATAATTTGATTTCTCTTGTAGTTGGAAAATTACCTTCTCCGTATCGGCCAGTCGTTTGAGATAATGACGCTTATCTTCTGTTTTATGCATAATAGAGTCTTCTCTCTCACGATAATAGTAAGCTTTTGTATCTGTTGTTATGATGCGCTCTGCCTTTAAAAAAAGTATAGGAGTAAACTCCTCATCCTCATGCAGAATACCAGGAGTGAAACGTTGTTGCTGCAAGAGATCTCTCTTGAAGGTATAACACCAAGCTGCAGCCCGAAGATTGTTGTTGTATAGATAAGCACTGCCACTTATGGGTTCAGAATACTGATAAGGAACTTCTTTATCAAATGTTTTATTTGAAGAAGTGAAATGTACAATATCAGGATTGTGATAGCGTAAGAGATCCAGACAATGCTCGTACCCTACCTGGATAAGACTGTCATCTCCGTCGACAAACTGGATATATTTGCCAGAAGCATTTTGCAGTCCGGTGTTTCTTGCAATAGACAGACCTTGGTTACGTTGACGTATATAGATAATGTCATCTTGGTATTCCACTAAATCGTTGATGAGCGAAATATCGCTTCCGTCGTCTACCAGAATGATTTCTCTTTCTCTTGAGTTGAGAGAGAGTTGCAGGATGCTTTTCAGACATTCCACAAGATATTCTAATGGCAGGTTGTAAGTTGTGATGATGAAACTTACTAAAGGTATTTGTGTATTTGCAATCATATTATTTTCTTCTATATAATCTGTGTATGAATTTGTTGAGTCTGCATAGGTTATGATAACCTATAATGTTAAGTAATCTTAGTTTAAAAACTTTGATTTTCACCGATTTACCAAGTTTTTCAACATGGTGGATAACTGGTGGATTATTTTCGTATTGTCCCGATAACTCATAGAGGTCGAGCAAGACATTAAGAATTTGTGTCATGAAAATTTGCAGAGAAAGGCTGTATTTCTGGATCAGTTTCTCTTGACTCCCGATTTTGTTCATAATGGCTTGAAGACTTTGGGTATGACCATCATACAGATTGTATAAATCCTTGTATGTTGCATTTGCCGTGATGCCTTTGGCATTCCACCGATATTCATAGCAGCCAACGTTTGTAGTTCTGATGTTAGGAGTAACGAAACTCCCATGATATGGCAGAAGGCCTATGAGATATGGGACAGTCAGGACATCCTCGAAATTTTTTCCTTTAGGAAAGCATATATGTTCAAACAAAGCACGTTTATATATCTTATTCCAGGCATAAGTGTGGTTGTATGCTTTCTCTTCCAGCCAATAGTCAATGGCATTTTGATATTCTATTTCTTTAAAAAGCAGTAAATGTTCTTTGGAACTGTTTCCTAACCTTTCCATTACAGGATATTCCAAAATATCTGTTTCAGGATACGTGATTATTTTTTCTATGACGAGTGAAAGAGTGTCTTCTGCTATCGTATCATCGCTGTCTATGAAAGTAATATATTCTCCTTTGGCTTCATAAATTCCAGCATTGCGTGCATCGCTTAACCCTCCGTTTTCCTTGTGGATAACTTTGACTCTGCCATCTTGTCTGGAATATGCATCGCAGATCTTAGGACTGTCATCAGTCGATCCATCGTCAACGAGAATAACCTCGTAGTCGGTGAATGATTGCCGCAAGATGCTGTCAAGACATCTTGGCAGCGTGTCTTGCGTGTGATAGACTGGTATGATGATGCTTAGTTTCATGCCTACAAAGTTACTGAAATATAATGTGATGGCAAACTTATTTGGCTAAAATCTCATTTGGTAACTGATTGTACCCGAAGTCGCAGTAAGGCTTTTATGCCCCGATTATTTGTAACGGTAGGCAATATTCTTGATTCTCCTCGCTATGTTTCTGGTAGGACAACAGACAATGAGATATTTTTTTTGATGATACGACAAGGTATCATAATAGCCTTCTGGTACAATGTATGAGTGTTCTTTGTAAGCCAAGATCCTCTTGTAAAAAGGAAGAGAATTGAGGTCTTCGTCTTTTAATAAGAGTTTAACTTCTTTAATTTGACAATTAGCCTTGATTTCCAGCACCATTAATTCCTTATGCGTATTGTAGGTGAAAAATGTTTTTTTTATTTGATTTCTTTTCATTTTTTCTACAATATCTTTTGGAAGAAAGTATAATTTGTCTTTATCGAACAATATCTTTATACACTTTAAGTATGCGTTGTTCTGTACGAATCCCTGCGCATATTCAAAAGGGCCAAATTTAACAGGCTCTCGTAAGTAATTGTCGAATATACTTGAGAGTACAAGGTTGGAGGCTGGCCTTATTTGAGGCACAGAGACAATCTCTATTTGGGGCGTATTCAACTGTTGTAGAATGTATTGATCATTTTTATAGTTTTCTAATGAATAGTGCAGAACTGGTATATACATCAAAAGCATGGCGACATTACAGCCTATGGTTAGGCTTTTTTGATATTTATGACTTTTGATGCTTACAAGTAAGTTTATAACGATTATCGTAGCGATGAATTCTGTATAGAATATCACTCTTGTTTCGGTGGCTCCACTGCCAAATACAGGTATAAATGTGAAAATCCACGTCAAGTAAAAATACTTATAACGGTTGAAGTGCTCTTTCCAAATAGTTCTCTTCTTATAGAATAAAAGGAGAGAAACAGCCAACATAAGATATGATACACGTAGATGAAGTAAATTAACTCCACCAAATATGATTTTTTGTATCATTAACTGCCATAAGGAGTCTTGTTGTCCTATACGTTGTATGGTTCCTGGAGATGAGAGACAAACGAAGGTTCCTAAAGCATAAAATACCGTACAAAAGAATATGGGCGATTTGAATATCTTATGTTTGTGATAGTTAAGGATGCAATATATGATAAGAGTTAATGTTATGGGAAACGTAATACCTTCGTGTAACCAACCAAAGAAAAACGAGGACATTGACAGGCCTAACATGTATACTGACATGTTTTTCTCTTTAATATGGTTTAACATGAAAACAAAGCACATGGTGGCTACGGTTGCCCATAAATAGTTGAATAGTGCTGCAAAGAATAAGAATTCATTATGAAATCCCGGTATAAGCAGAAAAAGCATAGCCGATGTGATGGAAAGTCCAAACAGCGTGTTTTTGCCTTGTGATGCCATTCTTGTAGTCATACAAATTAAGCAACCAAATAATATACTGCTTATAATATTGCATGCTTCTTTGCCTACTACTCCGTCAAATAATTGTATAAAAAAATGTATAATACTTCTTCCGTTGACTACTTGATAGTGGATGTATTGTGATTCAATAATGTCGAGAATTGATGCTATAGGTTTGTTGTATGACTCGTTGTCGTGAGGCCATACAAATTTATATAATACATCATCAGACAACGTTATTGGTGCGAGATGACATAGGATATAGTATAATATTCCTATTGTCAATATATATGCTAATTGATACTTTTGTCCTGCTATTAATCGTTTCATACCCCTTCTTTTTCGTTAATAATATATACGGGTCTGTGTTTTGTTTCTATAAAAATTCTGCCTAAGTATTCTCCAATGATTCCTAAAGACAGGAGTTGTATGCCACCCAAAAAGAGAATGACAATAATGAGCGTAGGGAAACCATGTACAGGTTCACCTAATATGATAGTCTTGAAAAAAATGTAGCACATATAGAAAAATGCTGAAATAGACACGATAATTCCCAATAATGTAGATATCCGCAAAGGAGCAATGGAATAGGATGTGATGCCCTCTATCGCTAAATTGAAAAGCTTGCGATAGTTGAAAGATGATGTGCCATTTGTCCTATCCCCTTGTTCAAATTCAACCTCTTTCTTGTTGAATCCTATCCAGCAGTATAGTCCTTTAGTATATCTCTGAGTTTCGCGAAGTTCTTTCAGTGCGTTGATACATTTTCTGTCAAGCAGGCGGAAGTCGCCGACGTTGGGAAGAATGTCTACGTTTGCGATTTTTTGTAAAATCTTATAATAAGTGATGGAAAGTTTTTCTCTCAACCAACTTTCTTTTCCTCTTTTTTTCCTCTTTGCATACACATCGTCATATCCCTGTTCCCAAAGTTTCAGCATTTTGGGAATAACCTGAATAGGATGTTGTAAGTCTGCATCCATGATGATACAGCAATCTCCGTGTACGTGGTCGAAACCTGCAAGCATGGCATTCTCCTTGCCAAAGTTGCGAGACAAATGGATGTAGCAGAAGCGTTTGTCTTTTGTTCGGATATCCTTGATGATTTCAAAGGTGTGGTCCCGGCTTCCATCATTAATGAGAAGTATCTGCCATAGATATTCGCTATGCTCATTCATAAATGATGCTAAGTTTTGGTAGAGATTTATGAGGTTGCTCTCTTCGTTATAGCAAGGGATGATGATTGATACTTTTTTCATTTGATTACCTCCACGTTTTCTTTATTGATGATCCAAACGCAGTCATATTTCTTTTTGACGCGTTGTGCAAGTTTTCTGGCTTCTTGTTGTACTTCTGGTGTACGTTCCAAAGTCGTGTCTCTTATTTCTGCAGGCCATTTATAGGCAGTTACTGCCCAAACAGATATTCCCCATCCTATAGCTTCTTCGGTCGGTACACAGAAAGATGAAAATTTTGGCATATCGTCACGAATCAGGATACAATATACCTTATTTACAGGTTTCTCGGTTTTTCTTACAATTTCTTCTGCTATACTTTTGCTGGGAAGGGATGTTTGCCATGCCATATACCAATGATGAACGTCGGTGATGATAGCTGCTGTCAAATATAAGAAAAATAAAGTCTGAAGTTGGGGCTTATTTTTTTGATACTTATGGCATAAATATCCTATGATGATAGCTGCTATACCTAACGAACTATAAGCATTCATAATGCTCATGCTGATTAATAAATGTGGTGAGGCAACAATGAACAAGACTGCAATCAGCAGCCATATTTGTTTATGATGCCAAATCGTTTTATTCCACCAAATTTTAACCATAAACGCACAAGACAGAAGTATCGTTAAAAAACCTATATAGAGATTTCTGTTTGGTTTGTTTACGATAGATATATAATCTGCAGCAAACCAAGTATAACTAATCCAGTTAACCAGTCCTTTGATTCTGCTATGAATACTGACTACGTCTTCCTCGTAACTGCCATTTTTAATATATGTGTATGGCAATGAAAAACGGACAATACAGTATGACAGAGCTATTGCAAAACCGAAGACAAGTTCTTTCCGGCATGTTTTTTTGTCGATTTTGTCAAAAGTAAGTGCCATGATTGGTGGTACAATGGCCCATGCTAATCCATTGTCTTTGGACAGAACAGACATATAAGTGCAAACAACCCATGCTATGTATTTTTTCTTTCCGTTTATTGTTAAATACAAAAAGACAGATAATATTCCCCATAGATGCGAGTAGCTTTGGTTTAAAGCATCACAACTAAGGATGGTTCCCATTGTGCATGGAGATATATAGAAAAATAGGGTTGCTATGTTTCTTGATGTCTTGTTGAATTCTAAAACTTCAGTAAGTTTGTATATGACAAAGGTGCTACCCATATGTGCCATGAATATCAGTACATGGTTCAGTGTAGGATAAAGATGGTAGTCTATGGCATTGACATATCCCATGATGGCATCAAAAGGACGCCATGTCATTCCCAAAGGAAATATGTATGTTTGATAGTCAAGGGCATAGTTAGGCATAGATAGAGTGGTCCAGTCATCAAATGTTGGCAATATGAGTAATATTGCCCAAAGAATGAAAGGGGCACTTATTATGATACCTAAGATATATGGATTTTTATTTCTCATTAATTAATAATTGCGATTTTACATACGACACCTTTGTCTCCTTCTTCAGTTGCAGTCATTACCATATAAATACCACTGGCTACTTTTTTACCTTTTAAGTCTGTGCCATTCCATTGGTAAATTCCAGAAGAGCTTTTTCCTTGGTGTACTAAAGTTCCATTAGATGTGACTATTTTTATATTGGCATTAAGGGAAAGGCCTGTTATTGTAATAAGGCCAGTATAATCAGGTTTTACAGGATTTGGATAGGCCCAGACATTATCTTTGGTCATTTCTTCATTGCTGGAATTAGAATCGCTCATGTAGGAGCATAATCCGTTTTCTGTACCGATATAAACTTCACCCGTATCATCATTGATAGCGATAGCTTCTATATTGTCTGATAATAGTTTGCTATTCGATGTGGTAAAATGGTTTAATTGCTCTAAGTTGTCACTGCTGATAAGATATACTCCATTGTTTTTGGTACCAAACCATTTTCTGTTGGCTTTGTCTATAGCAATGCATGAGATGTTCATGCCTGTCAATAGATAGTCAGCATAATTGGTACCATCGTTACGGGGCACTTTTACCTGGGTAAATACTGGAGAGTCTGCTGTAATCTGATTGCTTTCTAAGAGGAAAGGTCCCTGGTTGGTGCCTATCCATAAGTTCTTGTTTTTGTCTTCTGCGATGCAGCTTATGCCAAATATGTTACTGATGGTCGTACCATCTTGATTGGTGATAGAGGTGAATGCCTTAATGACTCCATCATCGGTATTATTGGTGGGAAACTGATAGCAGAAGAACGAAGGATTTGCCCAATGGTTATTGACAAACCAAAGCAATCCTCGGCTGTCTATCATCATGCTTTGTAGTGTAGCTAAACTCTTATTCTTCACTCCGTAAGATTCATATTTCATAAGTTCAGATTTAGATCGAGAAATCCATTCTTGATCTTTACTGTATTCTATTAATGAACTGTTGGGAGCTTCGCTGTTTAATAACCATAGGTTTCCCGAAGCGTCATATTTGATACCTTGTACAAGTTCATATTCTGCATTATTCTGTAAACCTCCAACGATTTCTATAAGAGAATTGGTATGGTTGTAGTGTTTAACAAATTTTCCATCATAGAACTCATAAAGCCCATTTCTACCTCCTGCAAAAACATGCTTGATGTCTAAAGGATCATAATCTATACATACGAGATCTTTATATCCCACACCTGTAATGTTGGAGATATTGTCATCTTGATATATGTTCCAATTGTCTTTCCCTAAGATTTGAATGCAGGCATCCTTTTGTCCGCCCACATTTCCATTACAAGTATATAATTGATTATTTGCGTATTTTAAAAAACCAAAGTAGTTGTATTTCGGGCCTCCTGGATTAAGGGTGCTTACGAGTTGTTTTAACTCACTTTTATCTTCTTGTGCTTTTGCAACATAGTTTCCAACTTTCTTCCAGTTGTTCTTGTCTAATAAGTTGCTGGACAGGGATGCGCTATATTTTCCCTTTGCAGAACTGTAAGCATAAATGGTGTTTCCTTCAATTTCGCACCAGTTGACAGGGAAGCCGAGATTGTAGGTGTCTGTTATCTCGATATCAGTCATATTCAACTTCAAGATACCGAAACCATTACTCACATAGGCATATTTGCCATACATATAGATGTCGTTTATGGTTTTATCCCCTGTGGTTGATGCTGTGTAGTAATCGGAAAGATTGGTTACCTCAAAGTTACTGACATTCATCAAGTCAATATTGAAGTTGCTGTAGATGATAAGCAGGCGTTTGGCGGTCTTATTGTAAGCGATGCGTTGTATTTTACAATCATTCAGATAGTCTGCCTTACTGAATGTCTGTATACTTTGGTCGTTTTGGTTGTATACATAGAGGTCGTTAGAGGCCTTAATAAAGAGGAGGTTTCCTGCTTGTTCTATCTCTTGTACATCATGATAGGCCAAGTAAGCTTTCCAATCGCCGATGGCGGCAAATGTTGGGATAGTTGTGACCTGAAACATCAGAAACGAAAGGAAAATCAATATTTTTTTATTCATATATCTAAATGTATATAATATAATAACTTATATATGTTAAACCACAAAACACTTGGTTTATTGCCTGTTAAACGTGATTTTATATGTAAACCAACCCATGGGAAAAGTCTGTTTAATAGTGGTTTTACAAATATCATTCGCGTAATTAGTTCAGAGTAAGTGATGAGTTTAGAGTAGCCTTTTAGTTCTTTTCTAAATTGATACAATGTTCTACATGCTTCTTCCGTTTTAAGAATGAAGCGATAGTTTGTTTCATATTCATCCAACAAGATAGGGTTGTTTATATGGGTAATGTGATATCCTTTTTGACAGATGGATTTACCAAATAAAACATCTTCATAACCATAGTATTTGAAGTTCTCGTCGAATGGGGTCCTTATTATAATATCTTTGAAAATAAGAAAATTGGTAGTACGAAACTCTTTGTTTCCTATTTTTTGTCTATGCTTGTAGTTATGCTGTTTTTCGCATTTCTTTTCATATTTGTAACGTAGGTTGTTTTTGAGTGTGATAGGGTTTCCGCCGATTTTAAGACCTCCGACTATTACATTTCCCTTTGAAAGCATATAGTTTCTTATGAAATCAGAATTATCTAACTTTAAGTCACTGTCAAGAAACAGTAACCAAAGATACTTGGCTTCTTTAGCTAAGAAATTTCGGATGGCTGCTCGGCCTATATTTTCTTTCCTTTCAATATATCGGCAATTATCCAGCCCGTTGATTTCGCAGTTCTTCTCAATGGTATTTTTGTCGGTAGAGCCATCATCGGCAACCAGAATCTCGTATTCTAAATCATTCGTGGACGACAATATTGATGCCTGAGCCTGTAGGTCTCTTACAAGCTCAAGGCATACATTGTTATATGTAGGAATCAATATCGATAGCGAGTTGATCATTTGATGTATTTTTTGAGGTAATTACTACAGGGTGTTACCAGAAATTTCTTTGCCATCCATGATGTGAGGATGGTGAGGGTCAATGCTATTATTAACTTGTATTCCCAATAGGGGTTATCAATACCGAACATCCTTATGAAGATGCTTTGCACGATACGAAAGCAAAGGCTGTGACATATGAATATCTCAAAACTGATGCTACCCAGCCATAATAATGCCTTATGATGGAATAGGCGGGTGAGCCATCCCTTGCCCTGATCGGAAGCTACGAAATAGAAAATGCTTACGACAGCAGGCAACCAATAAAGGGCAGCACAACGGAAGTTGGGATTAGTATAGATAGAAAGGTAATACATCCCTGCCGACAAGAGGACGATGGCTACATCTGCTATATGTGCCTGCCATGTACTAAATTGGGTGGTGATGAGCGCATAAACTTGTTTCCCCTTTTCTGAACGATAGAATCGATAGAGTAAGATGCCCAAACAGAAGTCTATCATGCGAAAGGGTGGAGCTGCGTAAATATAGTCAGTCGATTTGTCTTCTTCTATTATCATTGTGAGGGCGATATATGCCATCATGTAGATAATAAAGATTACCAGTGGTAATGCTTTTTTTCTTTGCATCAACCATCGGTATAGATACTTGAAAAGGAAATAGTAGATAATCAGGTCGGATAGAAACCACGTAGGTCCATTGAGACCTCCCATGAATTCATGGATAGGTATCCAACACTGTAGTAAGAACGTGTGAGCTACGGTCTGATACCAAGGACCGAGAAGCCCCAATCGGTAGTCCAAGGGTATTATGATAGCTATAACCAACAGGTGGAGCGGATAAAGTTTGAAGATGCGTGAAAGAAAGAATTTTTTATTGCTCATCTCTTCTTTCACTAATCTTTCACCATAGCTCAGTGATAATACGAATCCACTGATGATGAAAAATATGACCACAGCATATTCTCCTAAGTAGTCGTTGCAAGCTTGGGAGATGGGAAGTGTGGCATGCGACATCACTATCATTAAGATAAGAATGAATCGCAAGGAGTTGAGGGTTCTGATCATTTCTTTTTATCGTCTGTTGTATTTATTCCGCAGGGTGACCTTATTTCTTCTTCAAGTATTCTGCCAGTTTGGCCACGGCTCTTGCTCTGTGGCTGATGCCGTTCTTGATTTCTTCGCCCAATTCAGCAAAACTCTTGTTGTAGCCTTCGGGTACAAAGATGGGGTCGTAACCGAAACCTTCTGTGCCGTGTTTCTCGGTGGCGATGCTGCCGTTTACGATGCCTTCGAACTGGTGGATCTTCTTGATGCTGGTACAGCCACAAGGACACACATCCTGCTTCTCTATATAGCAGATGACGGTACGGAAACGGGCTTTGCGATTCTCTTTTCCCTTGAGTTCGCGTAGGAGTTTTGACATGTTGGCCTCGCTGTCGTGGTCGGTTCCTTCTGCATATCGGGCACTGTGAACTCCCGGTGCTCCGTCTAAGGCCTCTACTTCCAGTCCTGTGTCGTCGGCAAAGCAACTGACGTGGTAATGGTCGTATATGTATTGAGCCTTCTGCAGGGCATTCTCCTCTAAGGTGCTGCCTGTTTCGGGAATGTCTGCTTCACAGCCTATCTCTTTCAGCGATACTACTTCGTATTGGCTGCCTAAGATGTCGCGTATTTCTTGTAGTTTGTGCTGATTGTTGGTTGCAAAAACTATTTTCATTTCTATTAGTGTTTAATAATGTTTAGTGTTTAATGTTTATTTACTTAGCAGATAGGCATAAACTCTAAACACCAAACTTTTCAATTACTTTATCTTTTGAATATCTTTCTCTTTGATTTTCACTTTCATCTCGTCGAATCCTTCTCCATAGACACCGATGACGGAGCTTTGGCTTACGAAGGCGTTAGGGTCGATGATTTTGACGATGCGGAAGATGGTTACACTCTCGTTCTTCTTGGCCAGAATACAGAGTACCTTCATCTCGTCGCCAGTGTACCAGCCATGGCCGTCGAGGATTGTTACGCCATGATCCATCTGTGTGCCGATGGCATTGGCTATCTCCTGATATTTCTTGCTGAATATCATGAACTGCACACTCTCTCGCTGGGCGTTCATCACATAGTCGAGTACCAGATTCTCTATCACCATCGTACATAGACCGAACACTACTTTCCTGACGGCATCTATCGTCGTGAAGTCGGGCTTGGCGTTGAAGACGAAGAATGAACTGCCTACAATTACCAGGTCGACGAAGATGAGCACTCGTCCCAACGAGATGTTGTGATACTTGTTGACGATGGCTGCTATGATGTCGGTGCCTCCTGTGCTACCATTGTGCAAGAATACGATGGCAAGCGATAGACCCGTGAAGCAGCAACCGATGATGAGCGACATGAAGTCCTGTCCTGGTCCTAATATCTGTACCAACTCGCCATGAGGACCCATCAGGGAGTCTTGTGCCAAAGCCAACAGTACCGAGAGCATGCCGATGGCGTAGATGGTTTTCACCATGAACTTAAGTCCCAATATCTTCAGCGCTGCTACCAACAGAATGGCATTGATAATAAAATAAGAAAAGTAGATGGGGATGCCTGTTCCGTAGTAGATGACGGCAGCGACACCGGTGACACCTCCTGTCACGATTTGGTAAGGTAACAGGAAGAGAGTCCATCCGAATGTATACAACATGAGTCCAAGGGTTATGTAAAAATAATCCTTGAACTCATTTTTTATTTTTGGACTGATTGCTATTTGCATATTACTTTTTCAATACGACGTTGACAATCTTCTTGGGTACGATGATAACCTTCAGTACGTTGAATCCTTCCAGGTACTTCTGGCTCTTTTCGTCGGCCAATACTTGTTTCTGTATTTCCTCGTTGTTGGCATCCACAGGGAAGGTCATCTGGAAACGAGCCTTGCCGTTGAAGGAGATGGTGAGCTGCATGTCGTTCTCCTTGAGATATTGCTCATCATACTTTGGCCATGCTGCATCGCATACGCTTCCCTGCTCGCCGAGTGCTTCCCACAACTCTTCTGCGATGTGTGGAGCGAATGGAGCGATGAGGATGACGAGATCTGTCAGGAGTTCCTTGTTGTGACACTTCTGCTGACCCAATTCGTTCACGGCAATCATGAAGGCTGAGATAGAGGTGTTGTAAGAGAACTTCTCGATGTCCTCGCTTACCTTCTTGATGAGCTTGTGTACGCTCTTCAGACTTTCTGGCTTGGCTGCCTCGTCGGCTGATGGCAGGAAGTTGTCGGTGCGGTTCTCGTAGAACAGTCCCCAGAACTTCTTCAGGAAGCGGTGGCAACCGTCGATACCGTTGGTATCCCAAGGCTTGCTGGCCTCTACAGGACCCAGGAACATTTCATAGAGACGCAGGGTGTCGGCACCATACTTCTCGACAATCATATCTGGATTCACCACGTTGAACATGCTCTTAGACATCTTCTCGATCGCCCAGCCGCAGATGTATTTGCCATCTTCCAGAATGAACTCAGCGTTCTGATACTCAGGGCGCCAAGCCTTGAATGCCTCGATATCCAATACATCGTTGCTTACGATGTTGACGTCTACGTGGATAGGAGTTACGTCGTAATCCTTCTTCAGATTCAGGCTTACGAATACTGGAGCCTTGTCGTGGTCGTCGCTGTTGATGCGATAAACGAAGTTAGAGCGACCCTGAATCATTCCCTGGTTCACCAGCTTCTGGAATGGCTCTTCCTTGCAGCTTACGCCGAGGTCGAAGAGGAACTTGTTCCAGAAACGAGAGTAAATCAAGTGGCCGGTAGCATGCTCGCAACCGCCTACATAGAGGTCTACGTTCTGCCAGTACTCGTCGGCTTCTTTGCTTACGAGGGCCTGGTCGTTGTGTGGATCCATATAGCGCAGGTAGTAAGCAGAAGAGCCTGCGAAGCCTGGCATGGTGTTAAGTTCCAGTGGAAATACGGTCTTGTTATCTACGAGACTCTTGTCAACCACCTCTTTCTTCTCTGCATCCCAAGCCCACTTCTTGGCGCGGCCCAATGGTGGCTCGCCAGTCTCGGTTGGCTTGTAGGTCTCAATCTCTGGCAATTCGAGTGGCAGGCACTCCTCTGGAACCATCTGTGGCATTCCGTCCTTGTAATATACTGGGAATGGCTCGCCCCAATAGCGCTGGCGAGAGAAGATGGCGTCGCGGAGACGATAGTTTACCTTTACTCGGCCGATGCCCTTCTCGGTAACAAACTTCTTGGTGGCTGCGATGGCTTCCTTCACGGTGAGTCCGTTCAGAGAGAATCCGTCCATGCTGCTCTTGCCTGCCACTGGCGAGTTGGTTACGATGCCTTCCTTGGCATCGAAACTCTCCTCTGAAACATCAGCACCCTCGATAAGAGGAATGATAGGCAGGTTGAAGTGCTTGGCGAAAGCGTAGTCACGGCTATCGTGAGCAGGCACAGCCATGATGGCTCCTGTGCCATATCCTGCCAATACGTATTCGGAAATCCATACTGGGATTGCCTCGCCGGTGAATGGATTGATGGCGTAGCTTCCTGAGAATACACCTGTTACGCTATGGTTGGCCATACGGTCGAGCTCGGTGCGCTTCTTTACGTAGTCGAGATACTTTTCTACCTCTTCCTTCTGCTCAGCAGTAGTCACCTGCTGAACATACTCGCTTTCAGGAGCCAGAACCATGAAGGTTACGCCAAACATGGTGTCGGCGCGGGTGGTGAAGATGGTGAATTTCACATCGCTGTCTTTTACTGAGAATTCCACCTCAGTACCCTCGGAACGGCCTATCCAGTTCTTCTGTGTCTCCTTGATGCTGTCGCTCCAGTCGATGGTGTTCAGACCGTCGAGCAGACGCTGAGAGTAGGCTGATGTTCTCAAGCACCACTGCTGCATTTTTTTCTGGATGACGGGATAGCCGCCTCGCTCGCTCACGCCGTTTACTACCTCGTCGTTGGCAAGCACTGTGCCCAGTCCTGGACACCAGTTTACCATCGTCTCGCCGAGGTAAGCGATGCGGTAGTTCATCAGTATCTGCTGCTTCTTCACGTCGTCGAAGCTGTTCCACTCCTCAGCTGTGAAGTCAATCTGCTCGTTCTGAGCCACATTCAAGCCCTCTGAGCCTTTTTCCTCGAAGCGCTTGATGAGCTTTTCGATAGGCTGAGCCTTCTGACAGCCGTTGCAGAAGAAGGAGTTGAACATCTTCTGGAAAGCCCACTGAGTCCAATGGTAATACTTTGGATCGCAGGTACGAACCTCGCGGTCCCAATCGAAGCAGAAGCCAATCTTGTCGAGCTGCTCGCGGTAGCGGTTGATGTTGGCCACGGTAGTTATCTCTGGATGCTGACCGGTCTGGATGGCATACTGCTCGGCTGGCAAACCGTATGCGTCGTAACCCATTGGGTCAAGCACGTTGAATCCGTTCAGGCGCTTGTAGCGGGCATAGATGTCGCTGGCTATATAGCCCAGGGGATGGCCTACATGCAAGCCTGCTCCCGATGGATAGGGGAACATGTTGAGCACATAGAATTTCTTTTTGTTTTCATCCTCGACAACCTTATAGGTCTTGTTCTCGACCCATTTCTGATGCCATTTCTTCTCGATCTCTCTGAAGTTGTATTCCATTGTTTTTTATCTTGTTTATTTTGTTTCCTTTTTCTTTTGTTTCTGATGTCTTGCGAGGAGCTGACTCCTATATATTAAGGTGTAGCTCCGTTCAAGTTGCAAAATTACCTTAATTTTGTCACACTACAAAATAAAAAGCCATTTTTTTATGGGCAACTGTATGAAGTTGGAGGGCAGAAACGCTCGGTTTTGCCCTGCTGCTCTGTTATTTAGCATGCACGCACTTCATGTTCTTTTCCAGTTGTTCTACAGAGCTGGCTCCTACCAGTACGCTGGTTACGCCTTTCTGTTTCAGTATCCATGCCAAAGCTTTTTCGGCCAGAGTTTCGCCCTCTGAGGCTGCCTCGTCGTTCCACTTCTTCAATTGCTCCAGCAGTTCTGGCGTCAGAGCGCTGTGCTTCAGGAAGTGTTCCTTTGCCATGCGGCTGTCCTGAGGGATTCCTTTCAGATAACGGTCGGTGAGAAGTCCTTGTGCCAAAGGCGAGAAGGAGATGAAGCCGATGCCGTTCTCGGCACAGTAGTCGAGAGTGCCCTGCTCCTGTGGCTCCTTGCTCAGCATGTTGAGTTTGTCTTGGTAGATGAGCAGCGGACAGTCGTGCTCCTTCAGATATTTGTCGGCAAACTTCAAGGCTTCCAAAGGCCAGCGGCTGATGCCTAAGTAGAGTGCCTTGCCTTGTCTCACGATATCGACCATCGCCTGGAGGGTTTCCTCGAGTGGCGTGTTGGGGTCGTAACGATGGCTGTAGAAGAGGTCCACGTAGTCGAGGTTCATACGCTTGAGGCTTTGGTTGAGGCTGGCCGTCAGATACTTGCGCGAACCCCAGTTGCCGTAAGGTCCTTCCCACATGTCGTATCCGGCTTTGGTGGCAATGAAGAGTTCGTCGCGATAGGGACGGAAGTCATCCTGCATCAGTCGGCCCATGGTTTCTTCTGCACTTCCGTAGGGAGGGCCGTAATTGTTGGCAAGGTCGAAATGGGTAATGCCGTGGTCGAAAGCATAGTGGGTGATGGCACGGCTTCGCTCGTAAGGGTCGACGCCTCCGAAGTTGTGCCAGAATCCCAAACTGATTTTAGGCAGCAAGACTCCGCTCTTGCCGCATCTCTTGTAGAGAGCATCTGCGTCTGCGTAGCGATTGGCAGCTGCGGTGTAGATTCCTTTTACGTCCATATCTTTGTGTTTTATTATTTTGTTGTTTTCCGTCTGCGAAGATACAAAGTTTTTTCCATATAACAATTTTTATTACGAAAAAATATTGTTGGGCGCTTGTTGAAGTTCTTGTCCTTCTTTCTTTGTCTCGTGAGAATTTGGTCCGATTCTCAATGATGGCTGGCTTCGGTCATAATAGACGACCGGGCTTGGTCTTAATAGACGACCGAGTTCGGTCTTAATAGATGACCAGAATTGGCCTTAATAGTTGAGGCAAGTCTTTGCCTTGCGGATTTTTGTTTGACAGGAAGTCTCATTATCTCGCAATACAATCAGAAAAAGGCAGCAATAATATCCGGAAAACAGTGGTAGGAAAGCTTCTGTATATTTATTCGCCAGTAAGCTGTACTTAACTGTGAGAAAATAATTTCCCAGTTGGGAAAAAATATTTTTCCAGTTGGGGCGATATGGTTTTGCCGTTGGGATCTCGTTTTTCGGCAATTACTGCATGAATATACTGCAAGAATATGCGTTGTAAGTCTTCGGCAGGTTTCGGAAAGTCAGAATGTAAGGCTTTGTTTATTGAAAACATCATGTTTCCCTTCGCCTGTGCGCCCGCACACGCGCTGCCCGCGCTCCCGTGTGTATAATATAATGAGGGAAGGCTGAAAAGTCTCTTTTTCTTCATCTGAATTGTTAAATAACTGTTAATTTCCAAACTTTTTCATCGAAACTCTTGCGTGTTTGGAAAATAGTTTGTACTTTTGCACTCGCTTTTGAGAAATACACTTCTCCCAAGCGATAAAAGAAAAGAGTTCTTTGAAAGATTTCACATAAACAGACAAGTAGTACAAGAAGCGGTCTTGATTACACCTTATTATATATAGGGCTGTTGATTGAGACTGGGTAAAAGAAACAAGCCGTCAAGAAATTGACATTCAGGTTTTCTTAGACTACAATAAATTTAGTTAAGGATATTCGTCCTAAGACAGACAACAAACACCGAGTCACCCAGCAATGAGTGACGAAGTAAAAATGATATTTTACAATGGAGAGTTTGATCCTGGCTCAGGATGAACGCTAGCTACAGGCTTAACACATGCAAGTCGAGGGGAAACGATATTGGAAGCTTGCTTCCGATAGGCGTCGACCGGCGCACGGGTGAGTAACGCGTATCCAACCTGCCCATCACTTGGGAATAACCTTGCGAAAGTAAGACTAATGCCCAATGACATTTATAGAAGGCATCGGAAATGAATTAAAGATTTATCGGTGATGGATGGGGATGCGTCTGATTAGCTTGTTGGCGGGGTAACGGCCCACCAAGGCGACGATCAGTAGGGGTTCTGAGAGGAAGGTCCCCCACATTGGAACTGAGACACGGTCCAAACTCCTACGGGAGGCAGCAGTGAGGAATATTGGTCAATGGGCGAGAGCCTGAACCAGCCAAGTAGCGTGCAGGATGACGGCCCTATGGGTTGTAAACTGCTTTTATAGGGGAATAAAGTGAGCCACG
>CEAJ01002337.1_pt1 | contig 78290 bp, 56 predicted proteins | sample 554971 | NCBI WGS metagenome assembly CEAJ01 (sample SAMEA3182047, study PRJEB8094) | gut metagenome | biome: human; feature: gut; material: Stool; isolation source: human stools | place: Canada | collected 2011-11-29
TCATAAGAGTCGGAGAAGTATCGGTTATTCTGCTTGTCATACCATTTGCGTCTTCTGACTATCAAGTCAACACCTTTGTCGCGGATTGGGAAGTCACGTATAGTTACAGCCTCACAGAAACCTTTGGATTCAATCTCTGGGTTCTCTTTATATTCATCCTTAATCGATTCATCAAGATAGATGCGGATAAAGGATGCCTCTTCTTCTACGCGTACTACTTCAAAATTTGAAAGTATCTCTGATGGCAGAATCAACTGTGCCAATGCTAATAGTCCTTGATTGTTCATGGTGCAAAGGTACAAATTTTATAAAGAATTAAAGAATTTTCCCCCTGATTTATCGGGTGAGCCGATATAGGTTCTGTCGTCAAAACTCTTGTTGCCTTCTACAAGGCCTTTGGTAGCTATGAAACAGCTGATATTTTGAGGATCGTTGGCAATTTGATTAGCCAAGGCTTCCTCACTCTCTGCCAGAGTAGGCTTGAGAAAAGGATAGCCATCGCTCGCCAATACAATCTCAGAAGAGGCAGAAACAGTCTCGGAAGAAGATACAGACACTACCTTTACCCCCTCCCGATAGATGGGGAATCCATCAATAACAGTATAAGTCTTGTTTTGTCCCGAAAGCATCGCCTCAACGAGCAAAGGCTCTATTTGCCTGCGAGCCTCAGCAGGAAGCATTCCTTCCTTTATCAAGTCAACTCGCTTCTCTGCAATCTCTTGCTCGTAGGGTTTACCATTCTCATAGAGTTTTCCGCCGATGAGAGCCTGACAATCGCCCACCATCCACACCTCTTGCCTTGCCCTGCTGTAAATAACGGCAGAAGCCGTAAGGCGTTCCTCGGGATGCTGCAACAATCGCTCAGCCACGCCCAAAGGCTTATACACTTTATCGCATATATAATGCGTGATACCTTGGCAGAAATCATCTACCGTAGCATCAGCCTTCAGTTCGTGCTGGATATACTGAGAGATGAGCATCATGGCATAACACCCATTCTTCATCTCCGGATTGAGATGCTTTGGGGTCTTGCTCGTACTGCCATCTATCACGGCGATGAAATCATCGGTCACGACCAGTCCATCCTCACAGGCCTCCTGGCACTTCTTGCCAATAATACTCTTCTCTATTACATTCATGATTTGACGTTCATACATTACTTAACAACAAACTTCTTACCAGCAACGACATATATGCCAGAAGAAAGATTGCTCATATCATTTCGAGTACCCACGCGTTGCCCGCTCAGGTTATAAACAAACCCATCGGTTTGAACCGCAGCGTCCTCTTGTCTTGCCACGTTCTCTATGGCTGTCGTAGAAGAATCACCATCCAAACTGAACGAGAGTGCCTTGGCATTGCCTTGTGCATCTTTTATGGTGACATACCAACTTGTACCCACAAAGCTGTTCCAAGCAGAACTGAGATGATACATATCACCGTTATTAACCACGTATGCATTCGTAGGAGCTGAACCTGGGTCGTAATAGAAGCCATGGAACTGAACCTTATAACCACCAGAAATTTCCTCTTCTGTTGTCACACCATCACCAATAAATGTAGGAGGAACAACACCCTTTACCTGATAGATAGGTCCTTTTACCTTTACCGTGGTTTTGTTACCCCAAGGAAATGTGTATTCATCCCTATTTGTCTTGATATCGGCCTCCTTGCCCACCTTGATGATATAAGGCTTGCCAGCAACGATACCCTCCTTATCAGTATCAACAGTCTTGAAATAGACACAGGTTCCTTCCACCTTTTCAAAGGCACTGAGTTTCACCTGCTTGTCGCCTCCGAATGTCTGTTTTACCTGGTCGCCCGTCAGTGTGCAAGGAAGAATAAGGCTTTCCCACTTGTCCACGTTGAAGTAGCGGCGTATGTTGTAAATAACGGGGAAGTCATAATGGTCATCACCCACAGGATTGCGGTTGATGCCACTTGGAGTGTAGTAGTTATCATTGCTGTTCTTGTTTATGGTAAACTCAGAGGGGCTTGTGTTCGTAGCATCGAGATACCACTGCTTGTCTCCCATATAGAAAAGTTGGAAATTGTCGAAATAGGCATAGCCTCCCTCGTTGGCTCTCTTGCCAGCACCGATGTAGAGAGTACCCGTACCCGTCGTTGAGCCTTCATCCGCCTTTACGAGGACTGCCACACTGTTGTCGTACTTACGACTGGCCACATCCTTGTCTTCATAAGGATTGCGCTCTGCGAATATTTTACCGGCATTGACACAATACTTGATAGCAATATTCTTAAAACCATTCAAGCCATCCGCTGTTTTTTCGGAACCATTAAAGGTCGTATTCTGCATCATATCCCAGTCTGCAGATTCAATGGTCTTCAGAGTCGTCTGATTGCTTATCTTCGTATAGTCTTGCGAGGCAAAGACAAAAGAAGTATTGTCCTTGTCGTTCTGATTTCCAGGATTGAAATAAAAACCTTGGCAATTGACACGATAAAGACCCGGCTTCAAGCCTGTGATTTTCTGAATCAAATAATTGCCTGTTTGACCATCAAAATCGCCTTTAGGTCCTACCCAAGCCGTCATATACGCCAGTTCTTGCACATTTTCCTGCAAATTTGGGAAAACATAGGTATCTTCGTCTCTGTTGTAACGGAACTGCCAAACATTTTTTGACACAGCATTATAATCGTCACGCAATTCACCATTAATACCTTTGTTGTTTCGTTCGAAACGAGCATCTTGCACAAGACCAGATACATTGATATACTTTTTATTCTGGTTGTTAATGACCTTATGGTAGTCATCTATCAGAATGAAATAGAACGTCTCTGCTTTGCTTTCGTCTGTAGTAACCACCAGGAATTTCTGCTGTGGTTTGCCTTCTTCTATAGGGCCTTGGTAATAACTCAGGTAATACTTGCGCTCTACATCATCGTTATATCCCTGATTGTCCTTCCACTTAGAATAGATTTTATAACCATTAGTGGTACCTTCAACATGCTCAATATACCATTTAACCCTATCGGGAGAAGATTTGTCTCCATTATCCTCGGTGTTTTCTTTTCCACGATCCACAAACAAATAAATAGACTTTTTGGTTTGATCTCCCGTTGTCGAAAATATACGCTCATCATCATCCATTGCTGGCTTGACACCAAGATAGTCGGCATTTCCAGTTCCTTGAGAAGTTGTAGGGTTATTCACCCATGAATGGATGTAATAACGACCGTTAGTATCGTCGGCGACCTTCTCTACATAGAAGTTCATACCCACTTCTGCCAGGATAGGCTGAGCTCCATAGCGACCACCCACTGTTACAAACTTTTTGGGAGTTGTTGCATACAAATATGTTATTTTCGGCGCACCCGAAGTGTTGACAATTGACTCTAAACTCTGATTATTATCAGACCAGTTTATATCCTCTACACTAATTCCATCCTTCTTATCGTCAGCAAAAGACGATAAGGACATCGAGATGCACAAGGCAAGCACCGAAATTCTGAAAAAGAGTTTCATCTTCATCTTATAATTTTTTAATACATTATCAATACTTAATATCATCTTCCCACACATTAAAACCATGCCATTTGGCATAGTTATCACTTCCTTCGACAGGATTACCTTCGACAATCGGCTTTTTATTGCCACTGCCGTCATCCCATGACGTAGGATTGTTCATCAGATTCTCCTGACAAACCTCTACGATCCTCACCTCTGGGACTACATAAACTTTTCTTTTATTCATATTCATTTTACTTAAAACAATTGTATTCTACAAAACCGAAATTTCCAACTGGAATTTCTTCAAGCTCAAGAACCCAATATGTTACATGCAAAAATACACATTTTTGATGGAACAACGCCACTTTATTGGCAAAAAATTCATCTTAAAGCTAAAGAAATTCCAATTGGAGATTAAAATATTAGAATACGGTTATAACACCGTTAAAATCCCATTAGAACACCACCTTCTTTCCTTTATAAATATACACACCCTTAGTTGTAGGTTTTGCAATCTTCACACCACTGAGAGTATAATAAGCTGCACTCTCGTTGTTGTCAACCTGAACAGAATGAATACCTGTTGACGAAGGAGGTGCAAGGAAGTCAAAGCCAAGTGCATCTTTTGCAGCTCCTGCCTTGTCGTAGAGGTTGAGCCAAGCACTCATACCGGACACAAACCTGGGCTCTGACAAGCGGTTGAAACAACCATTAGCAAAATAATACTGATTCTCATCTGTGATGTAGGTGGGAGTTGTGGAAGCCCAGATGCTGTTACCCTCAAAGCTATCACAATCATCACCATTATCGAGAATCCTGGCTGTATACTCCTTGGAGTAGCCTCCTACAGGCACGTCATTGACACGAACCAAAAAGCCGTTCTGAGCTCCGATCTTGTTCACCTTCGTCAAGACAACAGCACCTTTACCTTCATCGTATGCGCCCTTATAGGCTGAGATACCTGACACATCGGTGAAATCGACATCAAAATTGAACGAACAGGGCACAAGATTTGCCTCCGGTTTGATGATGACTTGATCGTCAATATTCTCATAACCTGCGCTCTTCCATGATTCGATGCCAGCAGGACGTGTATGGAAACGTGGCAATGCATTGTTGTTCCATGTCCAGTCACCCTTCTCTGAAATGCTGTAGGGCAAGGTGAAGTAAACATCTTTTACGTTAGGACTGTTGAACGCCATATTAGGGAAGCTCCACACATTGGCTGTCCATACCACGGTTGTAAGGGTTGGAATGTTATAGAATGCACCTTCACCCAAGTTGTTAATCGTCCAAGGAAAAGTCACATTAGTCAACTGAGTATTCTCGAAAGCCCAAGCACCGATGGTGGAAAGCGAACCAGGCAGATTGAAGTACTCAATGCTTGCATTCTTGAAGGCATGGTCACCGATAGCCTCGATGCCGTCGGGCAGAACGATGCCCTTGATTTTACTGCAACTATAGAACGCACCCGCCTCGTCGCACTTGCTGCCACTCAACTTGTCGTCGTAACCTCCGGCAATACGCTTCACATCATAGTAGTTATCACCAATATTCACGTTCTTCTCGATGACAGCAATACCATTGGCAGGAAAAGTCAGCTCATCCCAACCAGCAACCTGAGCATAGTCGTTGACGATTTCATACTTGATACCGTTGACGATTGTAGACTTCACAACTGGTACTGGAGGATTCTCACCGCTAACATCGTCAGGCAAATCTGTGTCGGCAAGATACTTAACGCCGCCGAATGGGATCATAAGGGTCATATCCTTCTTGTTGTTATTTTCATCAACCTCTTTCCAGTCGTTGGTATCGTCAATCCAGGCAGTAATGGTATGACTTCCCTCAGGAGCGATGAAGTAATTATCTGCACCACCTGTTGTCACAGAGCCACCGCCACCATTAGCAATCAATGTAGCCGTTGCATGCGACTTCAAACCATCCTTGAAAGTATCGCACCAAGTGATAAAGCCTGTTCCGTATGTCTTGCCGTCCATCTGGAACTGAAGACCAATCTTCGTACCTGCAGGAATATCCTTGTCACCAGCATTGGCGATGACTGCGCCCATCACGAGGTGGTCGCCAGTATTGATGGCATCCTCTTCCTTCTTGTTGCTGACAAACACCTTGGTGACAACCAGATCGTAGCCTCCTGTAACAGGTGTAAACTTATTGATATCGTCTGCAGAAGCTGACACATTGAAACGCTTGGTACGAGAGTTGTTGTCTTCGGTCAGTTCATTTTTGAGATCTGTATCCGGGCACACTGTCGCAACTGCAACATGACCGCCCTTCACACTTTCCCATGAAGAAGTAAGTTTAAAGTCAACAGACTCATGAGCCTTCAAGCCGTCGCTTATAGTAACAGAACCTTTTGAGACTCCATCAATATTGACTACAACTGTAAAATTAGCCTTCTCTGGAATATCTATATCCGAATTATTCTTTATCTTACCATACAAAACGACCTGATCACCTTCCTGAAGGTTATACTCTGCGTTCTGATTTCTCCAAGAAAGTTCTTTTAATTCAAGATCATAACCCTTTACATTCTCCCAAGGGTCGACAACAGGATCTGGCTGAATTACCTTGCCTGCCTCAGGAACGACATAGGAAGCGTTATTACCTAAAAGTTCCGCACCTAAAGACTGGGCCAGATCTTTATTATTGTCTGTCCAGAATGGATAAGTTGAGTTATTGCCTTTCTTGTCACTTCCATAGTTGGCGATCTTCAAGCCGTTAAACTTCACATTCTTATCAGCTATACGCATGGCGCCACAAGTATGCCCCACACAAGAATAGGTGATATCCTCACCGGTAAGACCCGTACCTAAGATTTGAGTATCATAGAACACGACATTACTTGGTCCTGTCAATGTACGCACGGCATCGAAAGGAGAATCGTAAATCTGTGTGTTGCGGAATGTTATGTTCTTCACATCCTGCTTCAAATCGATGGCAGCCAAATCCTCATTCCAGCTGTCGGCATTGGTACCGCAACGTACAAGGATATTGTTTTCGAAAGTAATGCCCTTATTGTTGCTGAACTTATATCCATCGAAAGTTGTATTCAGGTGAATACCTGCAGCCATGAACATATCGCAGATGTAGTTGTTGTAAACATGATGACCGCTACCGCCATAGAGCGCAATGCCACCTGCACGCCAAATGAACTCGATGGTGTTGTAAGCGAAGACATTGTTCTCCTCATCCTTGGCGTTCATATAACTGTTGTTCCAACAAGCCAAGCCATCATCGCCATTATTGCGGATGGAGCAGTTATAGACTGCTGCATTGCTTGTACCCTGACAGAAGTTGACACCATCAGCAAGGTTGTTACGAATGCGGCAGCTGATAACCTTCACGCCATCGCTATAGTCCATAGCACCATTATAGTCGCCAAACCAAAAACCTGTCTCGAAGTGTTCCTCCCACACATCGTGAATCACAGAGCCGTCACAGAACACATCCATGAAGCACTTGTATACGGCCTGCTGGTTATAGCGAGAGCGGAGATTAGAGTTGATATACATGTGGCAGAACTCTAAGTTCTTGCAATAGCCATCGGCACCACCATTGCTGCCATTACCACCAGAAATGCCACCACCGAAAGCCTTATCACTTGTAAACTGGATATTGGTGTACCAGATACCTGCACCCGTAATCTTCACATCCTTGCAGTAGATGTTCCACATACCACTGAGATGCCACGTACCTTTTGGAATATATACCACCTTGCTGCCAGCATCAGCTGCCTTCACTGCTGCCACAAAAGCTGCAAGGTCATCCTTTCCGTCATCAGGACAGGCGCCAAAGTCGGTGACACTTACCGCACCACTTGGACGTCTTATAGGATTGGCAACTTCTTCTATCTCCAAGAAGTCAACACCATAAGTCAAGCCATTGGCACCACTGCTCTGAATCTTGATCCTGTCGCCTTCCTTAAGAGGCTCGTCCAACAGAAAGTGAACCTCATCAAAAGCGAAACAGCCAACACCTCCATCAGGACCATCAGAAGGATTGCCACTGGCAAAATACTGCCACATCCAATACGAGTTTAGGTCAACGGTCTTCACCTTATTGCCATTGACATAAACATCAAGGGAACCTTTCTGTCCCATACCATCACCTGTATCAGGCATGGTAAAGCGCATGGTAACGCCACGCCCTACGACTTTGGCATCCTTAATGACATGTACTGTCCACTCTGCACTGGCACCATTGCCAGGCAATTCCACATAACTATGTTCGGAAGCCTGAGACGCAATGTTGAAACGATCCATCATTGCCGAAGTCTTCAAGGTGGCACCACCACCTAAAGATGCCTTCTGAGAATCATACCGCACATAAGGTACGGTAGCACCAGCAATACCGTCAGCCTTGGGCCCAGGTATCTGAAATTCCCTTGCATCAGCTACCGAAGCTTGCGCCTGGAGCAAAGAGCCCAATGCCATCGTTAGGACAACGGCTCTCATAACATTCAAAAACTTGTTCATATTTATTAATCCTTATTATTGTTGTATGTCATAGACTGTGGTGCAAAATTACAGTCATTCCCAACATGATACAAGAAGACTAACGTATATATAACGAAAAGTTAAATAATAATTTCACAACACACTAACAATCAACACCTTACAAATCGAAGGAAATATTATTGTATAATGAGAATATGAGCTATAAGAAGAAAAAAAGGCAAATGTAAGCCCCCATAAGCACGTATGGGGGCTTATACCTATATTAAGAAATGGGGTTATTTGGCAACAACTACCTTAACAGACTTACCAGCCTGGCGCTTGATATAGATCCCCTTACCAGAAAAACCATTCACACGCTTGCCATCAAGTGTATAATACTCGGCAGGAGAAGTTACATCTGCATTCACCGACGAAATGCCTGTAGCACCTTTCTTAGCAACAGTAATAGTCATGTTGGCAAGATCCAACTTCACATCATAAGTACCAGCCTCGGTGATTGTCCACTTGTTGTCGTCACCACCATATACAACCTTGCTGTCGTCTGCAGCATCCTTTACATAAGCAGTCTGATCAAATCCCATATACTTATTGACAATAAACTTGAACTCACCCTCTTTTAAATCGGCTGTTGCGGTATAAACCATAGGATTCTCTGCATCCTGCGTCAATAGTACACCTTTGTCTATCTGCCATTCATTAGGAGTTGCATCGCCTATCATCCACAACTCAGCATGTTTGGCATGGGCATCCTGATAAGCTGACTTGGTTAGGGTTATAGTTTTGTTATTTACATCACAAACAATGTCATAGTTGGCAGACTCGCTTACCATAAATTTATTATCTTCACGATTGACTTCTGAAGATACCAAATTGGCTGCGACACCATTCTTTAAAGTAACATCTGCTTCACCTGCACGGAGCTGATAACCATTGAAGTCGCTCTCAGCCATCAACTTAAATCCTTTATCTGCCTCAAGATAAAGAGTAGCTTTGCAAATTCCATCTTCGCCAGGAAGCAGTACGGTACTGTTGGCAAATCCCCAACCACTCCAGATAGCATCGCCTATCACAAACAGATGATCTACAACGAAATCGGCATAATGCTTTTTGATATCAATTGTCATGTCGGCAAGATTTACAGTCACATCGTAGGTAGCTGCCTCGGTGATAGTCCACTTGTTATCGTCACCGCCAAAAACCACCTTAGTATCATCTGTGGCATCCCTCAAATAAAAAGTCTGATCAAAGCCACCATCATTATTCTGAGCTATTTTCATCTCACCAACCTTCAAATAGGTCGTAGCTTTAAAAACCATTGGATTCTCCGAATCCTGTGTCATCGGGGTTAAAGAGCCAAAATCCCAATCACCAGGAGTTGCATCGCCAACCATCCACAAAGCATTGTGATTGACAGGGTGCTCCTGATAAGCAGACTTAGTGACTGTGATCGTCTTGGCATTGAGGTCGCAAACTACATCATAGTTAGCAGACTCCTTTACCTGGAATTTCTTGTCGTTACCATTCTCCTGGTTATCATACAGCTGAGCAGCCACACCATCTTCAAGTTTTACGTCGCTGTCACCTGCATGATATTGTAAGCAATCCCACTTAGCAGCAGTCAGCAACTTAAAGCCCTGCGTAACGGTCTCACCATCTATCTTTTTCAGATAAACCGTCGCCTTAAACACATTTTCGCCATCAGGCAACATGACGACACTATTAACAGGAGTCCATCCACCCCAAACAGCGTCACCAACAATCATCAACTTGTCTGCTGCAAAAGAAGCCACAACACTCATGGCAAACAAAACGCAGCACATTAAAGAACGAGTAATTTTTTGTACCATAATCTTCTAATTTGAAATTTATATTTGCATTAATAATTCTTACTTCATTCATCCATCACGACTTTGCGTGAAAGACATATCGTATTTCCAAGTAACTTAACGACATAAATGCCTTTAGACAAACCTTCCGCCACAATGCCATCCTTAACCACAGGAGCAGAAGCTATACGTTTACCATCTATGGTGTGAACAGAAACAGCCACCTCTCCGACAGTAGACTTGACATACACCGCACCACGGCTGCATGCCACCTTGACCAACGAAGGCTCCTTTACACAGCCTATTGCAGTTGTCGACTGATCAGTTCCATTCAGTTTAGCCTCATTGCTAAGCTTCTCAGCCTTCATGGTTTCTGCCAATGTGTTGACCGTAACACGATACATACCAGCATCATAGACAATCCATTTAAAATCATCATTACCTGTTGTACGGAAATTATATTCGCCAACCAAAGGATAATCGGCCACATATGGATGATAAGACTCAGAGAGCCAATCGGGAGCTGTTAATATCTTCAGTTTATTAGGTTCGTCACGGGAATCATTCCAATTCGGTGACAAATATCCCTCCCATTTCAACTCTTCGGGTTTTGATGGATTGGGGTTAAAGTGGCTACTCGCATCCCAATAGTTCCAAGCTGATGCACAACAGCCACCTACTAAATAGAGTGTGCTAAAAGGTTTGAACACCTTGGCGTACGCTAACTGTAAATCCTTACGCAGATAGAAAGTATATTTGCCAGGAACAGCAACACTCCATCCCTCTACATCGCCATTGGTGGTTTCTTTTAAAGAAGCTTTCACGTCCTTGCCAAAAGTTAGGTCTACCCCATCGAACAAAGGGACATAATACTTTGTGGAAGCTGTGGGCTGTGGAGTATCTCGGAAGATAATACTGCCAGACTTGAAGTCGTCAGCTAACTTATATTCTATACCTCCCATCACTTCCATCTCAACAATCTTTCCGTCGAGAGCAGAACCAGTAGCATAAAGTTTGTCTGGCAGATTAACAGCCTGTTCCTCATCATAGAGTGCCATCTGCATGCTTCGCAAATCCACATATATTGTATAATCACCTGTGGCAGAGGGCTTAAACTTTAAGTCTCTGTTACTATCCAGGCTGTAACTTATTTCGAGATTGAGATTGTAGCTTCTGCCCTTGCCTACAAGCTGTCCTGAGCAAGTTGCCACAATATGCTTGAAGAAAGCACGTGTGTTTATAAATTTAAACTCTTTGCCTGCCTCAAGATGCCCTGACCAACGGAACACGCCATCATCTACCTTCTGCATCTCACCGGCTTTCTGTTCATCCCAAGCGTAAGGAGTAGCGTCACCTATGATATACAACTGCGACAGCTCTAAGGAATTAGACATATCCGCAGCTTTCATCATCATAACTGCAAATAAAGCGCAGAGCCATATACTTATTCTTTTCATGAGTGAGTCGTTTTATTCTTTGATGAATTTCCGAACATAAGTCTGATTGTCTGCTACCACTTTGCCGATATAAAGCTGTGGGAACAAACATGTCAGGTCTTCTGTAAAACCATTCACGTTGCTGTAAGTGTTTCTGAGCACAGTCTTGCCCACACTGTTACTTATTTCGAGCGCGACTTTTTTTTTAGTACTTTCAAAAGAACCTTTCAGTTTTTTGCTGTTTCTTTCATACACAACCTTCATTTTATCTGCCTTTGCGCTGACAATACCCGTATTCAAGGTTTCACTATACTTGACAATAACCGTTCTGTCAATAGAACAACTGCCATAAGGTACTTCTACCGTAGTGCACTTCTTGTTGGGATCATAGCTATATGTTGCAGATTTTCCATTCACCGTGGCCGACAATGGAGCTGGCGTGTTGAAGATACGCAACTGATAGGAACGATTAACAGGTGCCCTGCCAACAGTACCCTTGCGAGAAGAGATAACGTATCTGCCCGTCTGACCCTCACAAGCCTGCGCAAAGTTGATAACTGCGTACTTGGAAGCATAGTCTGGATTGTCGCCATCGTCTTCATAGAGAGTCCCCTCGCCGTTAGCTCCCGACACAACATTGAGAATCATTCTGTCTGGACGCTCGGTAACATTCATCACCGTCTCTGGATTATAAGGTATAATGGCACCCTGACGGAAAAAGTAAGGTATCTGTTCATCAGTGTATGACAAGGTACGCTTACAAGGTCCTTGAATCAGCTCATGAGTATCCACGCTCCACCACTGACCTTCAGGGAACCACACTTCCTTTTCTGTCATACCGTTAGTACCACTCTTTGTTGTAATAGGAGCCACAAGGATGTCATCGCCAAAGAAATATTCACCATCATAAGTATACGCCTCATCCTGTTCAGGATACTCATAGTAGAGTGGGCGACATATCGACAGACCTGTATCGTAAGCCTTACGTGCCATTGTATATATGTATGGGAAAAGTGAATAGCGTAGGCGGACAGCCTCAAGGATGGTAGGAAAATTGGGGAACTTCCATATCCTTCTTTCCACTCTACCATCAGCTGTAGCATGAGTGCGGAAGATGGGGGTAAATACTCCAAACTGTATCCAACGCAAAACCAAATTAGGATTGTTTACCAACTCATCATTAGAATACATGTGTCCACCCAAGTCATGTCCCCAATAGCCATAACCTACATTGGATGCTGTAGCTGTAAAATAAGGTTCAAAAGCCAAAGCCTCATAACTGATATTGGCATCGCCCGAAAATCCAATCTGATAGCGATGGCTTCCCAAACCTCCCCAACGATGAAAGATGACTGGGCGATGGTCAGCACGCTTAATAGCCTCATTAAAGAAGACATGGTTGCACCAGAAAGTCTCGCTCAAAGCCTTGGTATAAGGACTGGTAAGATACTGCTGCCAATCGAGCCACCAGAAATCTACGCCTTCACTTTCATGATCTCTGATAATATTACGAAAGAACGACTTTGTAAAATCGGTATAGTCCAAACTCCACTTAATGGTATTACCTTCAAGATACTTGCCATTCAAATCCTTTCGCATCTGAGAGAAATAAGCTGGCGATTCTATCTCGTTAATACCATCAGCAGGGTGTAGATTGAGTGCCGTCTTAAAGTTCTGACTATGCATATCAGCCAACAAACCTTTAGGGTCTGGTAACAAATTAGTGTTCCACGACCAGCCTGTCCATCCTCCCCGACCCGCAGATTGACTATAGTCGTTACCATTCCAATGCCAGTCCATATCTAAAATCATCACATCAGTTGGAATCTTGTTTGTTTTCAGGTCTGCCATGATATTACGATAATCCTGTTCCGAATAAGAAGCATACTTACTATACCAATATCCAAATACATAATCGGGAGGCAAAGGAATTTTTCCTGCTATCTTAGTATAATCAGATACTGCCTTTTTGTAATTGTCGCCATAACCAAGAAGATAAGTATCCATGGCATGTTCGTCAGCACGGGGCGCCCACCAGGAATATCCCACCTCATTATTATAAACGAGAGCATAAGAACTTCCTCCATCAGCACGCGTAGCTGTCCAGGCATCATCAATCACTGCCCATCCAGAGCGAGAAACCAAACCATTCTCCATCTCACTGCGCTTACTGTCACCCATCAAGCCATCCAGTGTTCGGCAGGTACCCTTCAGATTCTGTGGATCAGGTTTGCCTGGATACCAAATCGAAGGTACGCCATGATTGCTGACAACAACTTTCAGATTATTGGCTGATGCTGGTACAATACGAGGATCTGTACCCTTGCGATACTTCAACTTGAGATTAGATGTCTCTATATAAAGAAAGGTATCGTCCTCTGACTTTATAAAAGTTGGAACTTCAAGCTTTCTGTTGAGCACAGTAAACGTAGCACGGTCTTCAAACCGAGCATTTTCACTATACTCAATACGTATCATCTCGGGGGTCAAGACCGTAAAACGCGCATTGCCACTTATGACAATGGCTTCGCTTGATGCCACTGGGTTATCTACTATAGATTGCGCCTCTGCCAAAAAGAGGACAACCAAAGAAAAAGCTAAAGCAAAAAATCGCTTGATTGTCATGATTTTACTATAAAATAGGTTTTAAATATTAAGTCTGACTATTTGCACTAATTGCATTTGTTTACATTAACGATTGCAAAGATAGTCTTTTTATTAATAGGTTATGATGACATTCATTAAAAATACAAATAAACAAAAGGGCATACCTACTGAAAACCAGCCGGTTAATAGTCACAACAGACTTAAAAGATACAAATTATATACAAACGTTTATAACCTCTACAGAAATACTAACAATACCAAAAGAAGAGTCCACTTTAAAAAGTATCCTTATGTTTTGATGGTACTTTTTTAAGTGGACTCAGTTCTTATACTATTGCAAAGTTACTATAGGGTAAAGGAAAAGTCATCACGTACAACTATGCACTTTGCTCAATACGATGAGCAACTTTGCTCAATACGATGAGCAACTTTGCCCAATACGATGAGCAACTTTGCCCAATACGATGAGCAACTTTGCCCAACGCCTTGGGCAGATATGATCAACGCCCTTTGTTGACACTTCTTGATGGTAATTTTGACTTTTCTGTATAAATGCTCATTAAACACAGAGGGCAGATGGTGAAGGGTACAAATCCACCCTTCATCTTAAAACAAAACTTTTCTTCCATTACGTACATATATCCCTTTACGTGGCTTGTCTACGGGCACTCCACTCACAGAATACCAAGAAGCAAACTCACCAGAAGGAGATTTGTCGGCTATTATAGCAGACAGCCCTGAGAGGTCAGCCTTGGTAAGATAAACTCTCATCTTCTCTAAGTCGATGGTGATATCATAATACCCTGCCTCAGGAACCATGAACTTAAAATCCTCTCCCAAGGTTGTAATATGAGCAAGACTGACAAAAGAATTGAACTGATAATCTTTATACTCTGCACAATAACTCTTACAATATCTCCAGTCACGGCCATTAGTAAACTTGAACCATTCATTAGCTTTTAGGTAAGTTGTCACTTTGAAAACCTTGCCTTCCCCCTTGTTTGTCATAGGAACTGCATAGGCCAAGTCGTAAGCAGCATGCCCATCGAGCTGTACTGCCTCTCCTGTGATATAGACATGATCCTCATCATTGGAACCTTCCATCACCACCATAGTCCAATATTCCAAAGAAGGAAGCACAAAAGAAACATCATCTCCTTTCTGTGTGAAAGCAAGCTCCTGTACTGCTCCAGCATGACTATCAGGAGATGCCGCCCAAACCTTATCTATCTTGCGATTGGCAGTTACAGTTATGGGAATACCTGTATATTTGTCTGGAAAAGTGCGTGTTCCCCAAACATCACGCCAGGAAAGATCGTCAGTATTGAGAAAATTCAAGAAATGAAGTACATCACAATTGCCAACCTTCTTAGCAAAAGTTGTGATAGAATAGCTCTTGGGAGGCCAAGCATTTACAGAATAATTGGACGAAGTACTGACCACAGGCAGATAAGCAGCCTTGGAGGTAGTGCCTCTCAAAAAATTCTGATAAGCCGTCTGAAAGTCATAGTATCTTACCATAGCTGTTTTAAGAGCATCACTCATTGCCAATGGTGCTGCAGGGAAATATTCACGGGTAAGCATATGGTCTCCCATCTCAAGATGAGAGCCGCCCAAGGCAGCAATCACCGCATCGGTAAGCAATACTCCTGGAGTATTCACCATCTTGTCACCTGAGCCTCCGTTGTCCGCTTTGTCATAATTGATGTAAGCCGCAAAGACCGTCTGTCGTTGATGGTCGCTATACTTGTCGTTCGCCTGAATAATACCCAAAAGATTGGCAAAATCGGCTTCGGAAACACCTCCATATCCATTGCCATTACCCCATACTTCATTATAACAGAAATCTACGTCGCTACTGACGATATTATCTGCTCCATAACCAGAAACCGCATTCATTACCAGACATTTATCCGGGTGAGCCGACTTCATTGCTTGAATAAATGATTTATAACTCGCAGGCAAATCTACCACTTTGTGATGGGCATCATATACGTCGCCACGATAGCCCAACTGATCTATCTGGAAACCATCAAAATCAAATTGGCTGTATATTTCTGTATTCCTTTCTGCCATATACTGTTGCCAATCCATATTACCAGGTACTTGCAGATAAATATTACTTGCCCACGAACTTGGCAAACCATGATAGTCTTGATAAAAATTGCCCGAGCCATCTTTTTTTAACAGAGCCCAGTCGGTTTTTACTCCATCATTCACAGCATTCTTCCATGCACCGAAACAAAGGTTATAAAAGATAGACTTCATACCATACTTATGCTGCTCTGCTATGTAGTTCTTGACATATTCTACACCAACCCAACGATTGCTGATATCCTGATACCAAGGTATGAGTGAGCCATGGGCATCCAATTTAACTGGTTTGTGATGCATCCACTGCCAGTCTTGAAACTGAACTCCATTGATATGAAGCCTGTTAAGATAAGCCATCTCGCTCTTAATATTTGCATTCTTGTCTATACTCCCACCAGCATTGTCAAAATCGGCAACAAAACCATAACGAGGAAAACGTTTCCAGTCACTTGACACATCAACAGCTATCGTGCCCAAAATAGTAGATTGGTTGTTAGTTTCTGTATAGACTTCTACTAAATAGCCTTGATAATCGGCCATTGGGGGAGTCCAAGACCACTTATTATTGCTCATCACTTCAGACAATTTATGGGTCTCCAAAATGGCAGAACCATGCCTGTAACGCACCATCGTATTAGCAGGAACATTGCCACTTAATACAAATACTACAGACTGACCTGGTATATAACAAGCCTTATCAGTAGTCATATCCACCGTAAGCCGTGAAGATATATTTTCGGCAGAGCTGTATACAGCCAACAACGAAAGAGCAAAAGAAAGTAGATACTTAGGAACAAAGTGTAAAAAAACAGTTTTTCTCATCATTTAAAGAAATAAAAAAGTCTCCACATGTTAAAAAAAGTATCAGCATGGGGAGACTATATTAATTAACTAATCAATTATTTCTCGAAGATGCTGATGGCAAAACCACCACCTGCACCCGCACTCAACTTCAGAGAAGTTTTGTTGGTTACCACACGCTTAGTGATAACGTATGACTGCTGGTTTGCCTTGTAGCTTGCATTCTTGCCATCGGCATAGATGGTAGCTACATATTTCTTGCCTGGAGTTAGAAAATCGAGTTTGAGGTTAGACTGATGGGCTGTCTCACCTACCGTACAACCTACGAACCAATTGCCTGTACCCTTGGCTCTACGGGCAATCGTAACATACTGACCAGGCTCTGCCTCCAAATAACGGCTCTCATCCCAGTCTATAGCAACGTCCTTGATAAACTGGAAAGCATCTGCATACTTCTCGTAGTTCTCAGGTATGTCTGCAGCCATCTGCAATGGGCTGTACATAGTAACATACAATGCCAACTGTCGAGCCAAAGTTGAGTTGATGTGATGATGCTTGTTAGGGTCTATCTTATTCATGTCACCCTCCAAAATACCAGGAGTATAGTCCATTGGGCCACCCTGCAAACGGGTAAAAGGCAACACCGTGGTATGGAAAGCCTTATTTCCCGCAAAAGACTCATACTCTGTACCACGAGCCGACTCGTTTCCGATGAGGTTTGGATAGGTACGGCAAAGACCTGTAGGACGGACTGCCTCGTGTGCATTTACCATGATGTGGTGTTTGGCCGCCTCGGTAACGCAATAGAGGTAGTGATTATTGAGCCATTGTCCATAGTGATGCTCGCCACGTGGAATAATGTTGCCCACATAACCGCTCTTTACAGAATTGTATCCATATTTGTTCATCAAGTTGTATGCTGCCTCAAGATGGCGCTCGTAATTACGAACTGAAGCCGAAGTCTCATGGTGCATCATCAGACGGACGCCCTTGGAATGAGCATAATCGTTAAGTCCTTTAAGGTCGAAGTCAGGATAAGGAGTCTGAAAGTCAAAGACATAATCTTTGCTATGACCAAACCAGTCTTCCCAACCAATGTTCCAGCCCTCTACCAGTACTTGAGAGAAGCCATTTTTAGCAGCAAAATCTATATACTTCTTTACATTCTGAGTATTGGCAGGATGCTGCCCATGGGGTTTGCACTTGCTGTAATCGGTAACACCGAGACGAACAGAAGGAAGATCATTAGTATAAGACCATTGCTTGCCACCACCTATCATCTCCCACCATACCCCGATGTACTTTACTGGCTTTATCCAAGATGTATCGGTATATTTGCAGGGTTCATTGAGATTGAGTATCAAGCGAGAAGCCAGAATCTTACGGGCATCATCTACCACCATGATAGTACGCCAAGGAGTAGAGCATGGAGTCTGCATATGTGCCATGTTGCCTTGAGCATCGGGGGTGAGTTGAGACTCAAAAACAAGTTTCTTGTCATCTAAGTTCAAATGCATACATGAGTAATCCACCAAAGCCGCCTCATGAATATTGAGATAAACACCATCTGCTGTTTTCATCTGAAGCGAAGTCTGCACACCAGTAGGCGAGAAGATTGTCTGGGAAGCATTACTGCTAATAGCACTCTGAAGCAATCCCCTGATTTCTGAAAGTTTAGACTCCGTATAATCATACTCCTGTGTGTCATAGTCACCAGGAATCCACCAGGCCTTGTGGTCACCCGTCATAGCAAATTGAGTATGTTCTGCCTTCACTACAAAGTAAGGCAGATACTTCTGCTGGGGAAATTCATAACGAAAGCCAACGCCATCATTATATACACGAAAGCGAAGGTTCATGTATCTACCATTAGAAGGCTTTTCCATTTCAATGAAAAGTTCATTATAATGGTTACGGATTTCTTTCTCCTCACCCCATACAGGCTGCCATTTTTCATCAAAAGAAGAAGTAGTCGTCTTATTAATACGGAACATGTCCATCAAAGAGTTTTCCTCTGCCAACTCGATGCCCAACGTACTTGGGTTAATGACAGTCTTGCCTTTGTAATCCACCTGATAGACCGGGGTTCCTTTGTCATTGAGCGAGAAAGTAACACTCAAATTACCATCTGGAGATTTTACAGTTTGAGCAGAAAGCCATGCAGGAAGCATCATCATTAAACTCAAGAGCAAAATACTCAACAGTCCTTCTCGCTCGAAGAGGGATATTGTATGTTTCTTCATATTTATAGCTATATTCAAGTTTGGTTTTTTAAATACGTTAATCTATCTTAGTTGCAGTCATCGTCATCTTCTTCAGATTGATAACTATCTGGTATTTGCCAGCTTCAGCAGCACTCACACTCCACTTATAGTCGTGTGCATCGCCATCTGCACGACTGACAACCTCGGCAGCTGTTTCAGAAAGTGAAGCTCCAGGAGTTGCCGCCATCAGCCAAGCCAGCACTCCATCCCAGTTTCTACCACCAAGCATAAACTTAAGTTCGCCTGCCTTCAATTCCATTTCAGCAGAATAAGTATATTTATTTACCTTAGTCAGTTCGATAGCCTTGTCATTCCAATCCCAGCCTGCAGATGTAGCACTACCCCATGCATAGATAGAATTATATGGGAAATTAAAGGTTGGATCTTCAAATTCAGCATTCTCTACATTGATATTGACATCCTCGATACTACCATCGTTGAAGTTAGCCAAAGCATCCTTAACGTCAGCAGAACCCTTAAGAGTAGTGCCATCCGACATAGAGAGTATATATGAAAGGGTTATATCACCATCCAAATCCAATCCAAAGAGATTGAATGGAGCTACTATACTCTTATCCTCTGCATTGACTGTAACCTCAGATACAGCAGAAACAGGAGTATTGGCTACACCTGAAACCATATTGTAGCCTGAATAGGCTCCAGTAAGGATGGCGTAACCTCCCTGTACAGAAAGATCTTTACCTTCGGCATTCTTAGCTGCTAAATCGGGAGTAGTCAATGTGAGTTTACGCGTAAGACGCTTCATAGCTATAGTGTAACTCTGGCTATCACCCGTCAAGTCTGTCTCGGTGGCTACACCATAACAGAACGCATCAGGATTGCCGTTGATGGCATTTGCATCGTTTACCATAAAGGTGGAAGCATCTACAGTAGCTCTTGCCTCAGCAACTGTAATATGACTGGCGCCATTATAGCATCTGAATGTATAATCATTATTACTCTTCAAAGTAAGCTGCAGGGTGTTACCACTCACCGTGCTTACCTCATCATTTACACTCAAGAAATAAGAATTTGGGACATTATTCAAACCACAAGCGCCCCAATCGGTTTGGATGGTAACGGCAGTCCGTGGCTTTACTATTGGGTCAGGCAGCTCATCCTCGCAAGAAGAAAATGTCATAACAGCAGTAACCATCACTGCCATATAGCTGATTGATTTTAAGATACGTTTCATGTTCTTTCTAATATTTAATTTTCAGATACCAAAAATTATTCAGGCTTGCTCAAGCGAACAACCTTGCAGGCATGAGGAGCCAATTTTGCAGAAACCTTAGTTACCTCACCTTCATCGGTATGTGTCCAAAGATCTCTCACTTTCATACTACCCGAAATACCCAGGGCAGAGAGTTCTACACCGCGTTCCTGTTCTATATTCTCACGGTTGAAGAGAGCCACAATGTAATCGCCATTGCTCATCTGACCATACCATACTTGGCTGTTAGCATCTTCAGCAATCTCTATACCCGCTCCATTTCTTGTTGTAGATATATTGTTACTCAAAGGCTTTCCTACAAACTTATCCTTATTGAGTTCCAACAATTCTTCGTTTTGGTAGAAACTTACATTGTGGGCTGCTCTTGCAGCACTATAAAAACTCTCGCTATAACTATTCTCACCCGACTCATAACCAATAGTATTATACTCATCAGCTACGGCAATAGGACCACCAGCCATAAGTTGCAGAGTGATACAAGACTGACGCTCATCATCAGAATTGAAACGACGCATGAATTGGAAGTCTCCATCGGCAATAACCTTGCCACGACCAGTAATATCAGACCAATAAGTAAAGCCATCAAACTGGTTGTTGGCTGCAGGCCACTGATCTACCTTGATATACTGCGCACCGCGCCAACGGCTTGACAAGTGATCCCATCCACCTTCGCAGGCGTCATCCACAATGCGAACCATATTGCCATACTGAGCTTCGTACTGACCATGATCTTTCATGTTAGGCATCACGATAGAAGTAAACACACCATACTTTTGGGCTGCCTCAGCGATATACTGCAAAGCCAAACGATACTCCGCACTACCATAGCCACGGCCTTCACCCTTAGTGCCACCTCCACGAATACCATCTTCAAAGAGACACATAAAGTCCATACGGATGAAATCAACACCAATACTCTTATAATATTTGAAGAAGCCGTCGATGTATTCCTTACCACCTTTGTGGCTGGGAACGATCCATGTAAAGATGTCGCCGTCAGCATCAGGATTCTTCACTTGATCCTTACCCTGCTCATAAAGCAAATTACGTACAGTATACTTTGTTCCCTCGATAGGACAATCTAAAGAACCATGTACCCAAAGGGGGTTGTCGTAGACGCCCAACTTTAAACCTTTGTCCTTACACATCTGAATAAGTTCGGTCAATGGAATATGAGCATATGAGGTCATGTAAGGATGCCCAGCATTATCATCGCCCAACATAGCCATGAAGCCATCGGTACAAATCATATCGTAACCATATGGCAAAAGATTCTCAGCCACCCAGTCGATATTTTTCTGCCAAATCTCTTTCGGCATATTGCAGTCCGTTCCGTTCTTCTCTGCCAAACGACCATACTCATACACCGTCCAATAAAGAGGAGCTTTCTCGGCTGTCTCTGGAGTAGGTGTAGGAGTTACAGGATCGTCTGGGATATCTTCTGGAGTCCAACCTGTATTGAAGCTACCTCCATTTATCGAGTAATCGCTACATCCCATTATCATAAAAGATAACATTACTGCGACAATTGATAAAACTATCTTTTTCATATATGATTCAACTTATTATTATTTTTTTTCAAACTTAACCTTCATGTCAATGACATTAATGCTAATCTTGTAGTTACCAGCTTGTGAAGCCTCAACCTTCCACTTATAGTCAGGACTTTGACCAAGTACTTGTAAATCTGTAGCAGAGAGCGGTGCAAGATCATTTGTAACATCCTTACTCAAAGGACGAAGCCACTCGATATTGTCACCCTTGTTTGGATCATTCTCCAATCCAAACTTCAGTTCGCCCTCTGTCAAGGTTGTTTCTATGGCGAAAGTACCCTTGGCTGCATTTGCATCATACTCCAAAGGCAACAGGAACGGATAGTTCCATCCATTAGAAGTGGCACTGCCCCAAATCCAAATATTCTTGATAGGGAGATCAGAAGGTACCTCTGCTTCTTTCTGCTTTTCAAAGGTAACAGTCATGTGATATGTATCAACTGTAACCTTATATTTACCCGCTTCGCCAGAAAGAACCTGCCACTTGGTATCAGGACTGTTTCTCTTGACAGCTCGTGAGTCAGTAATAGACTGGTTCTCGGAAGCAGCCATAATAAAATCGCAGCTCCAATCACTTGGGGTATCCAATGGGAACTTCAACTCACCTGCAGAAAGCTGACCAATCCATGTAAACAAGAACTTATTGACAGGATCTTGTGTCATTTCCAAAGAGGCACCAATATTCCATCCTGCCGCACAAGCATTACCAACCATATAAAGTTTGCCTATCTCTGGAGTAGGATAAGTAATTGTAGGTTGCTCGCCTGTTGAAAGATCTGCATTTACAACACAGAAACCGTCTTTTTCCACATGGAAAGTTAGAACAGCATCGCTCTCAGCATCTACTGCAATCTTGTAATCACCAGCCAACAATGCACCAGCATAACTGTACTTTGTTTCAGAAAGAACCTCTTCCATTAAAACACCCTCACCTTCTGTGGCATCAGCCTTGAATATGTAAAGATTACGCGGTTGAATCTCATAACCTGTCACATTGACCGTTGTTGTAGATATCTCAGGTTTCATGTAATGGTCTGCATCAGTTACTTCTGCGATAATCTCTCCTTCAACAACAGCAGTTGTACCAGTAGAAACTCCCCACATCTTCAAATATGAATTAAGTTGCTTATGAGTGAAACTAACGGAATTCTGTCCCTCGGGAATATAAATCTTACTAATGGAGTTCTCAAAGTTGTTACCCTCGAGATCCATCTTGAAATAATAATTTATTTTAGTACCCTCACCACGGTCTTGAGCTTCGCCCCATGTAAAGGTAATAGCAGTCTCTTCTCCCTTATCCTGCTCAAGGGTCACCGATTCCTCAGAAGCAGCAAGGTGCATCTGATCGTCCACTCCAGGAATGGAGAACCGAATGTCATCACCACTACAGCTTGCCAAAAACAAAGGAATGGCGACAAGTATGAATAAAATGAATTTCTTCATGATAAATGTCTTCTAAATGATGGTTATATTATGTTTAATTCCAATATGGAGCCTGCTTCAACTTGGCATTTTTGTCCATCTCATCCTGGTGAATTGGGAACCAATAGAATGCCTTTTTGTAAACACGTGTCTGATAAACTGTACGCTTATAAAAACTTGCAGCATCACGTCCATAAGCATTCATTCCATAGAAAGGACCAGTAAGCACCTTCTCAGCTTCCTTCCAGCGTCGTAAATCATCATAGCGCAGTCCCTCACAATTAAGTTCTACGCGACGCTCTGCATGAATCAGATTTCTCATCTCAGACTGATTATTGAGATTGACATGTATGTAGTTGTCATCTGTATTACCTGTGGTATACTGGCGAACACCTGCACGCTCACGAATCTTATTGAGGTATATCAGGATTTCCTCATTGCCCGGATCACACTCATTGAGAGCCTCGGCATAGTTAAGGTAAGCCTCTCCCAAACGGTAAAGTATTCCTGGGCGATACTGATAACTACCTTGTTTTACATTATCCTTATAGTAAATTTTCTTTTTTGCGAAGTAACCGTTCTGAGGAGCATCATGAGTTCCGTTGTTGTCGGTTTCTGTTCCATCACCTCTGAACATATTATAAACACGATCTTCCTGATTGAAATAACCATTGTTGAAGTTTACGCAAATATAAAAACGAGGTTCACGATGGCAATACATATTGTAAGTACCCTTGCGGGTGATGGAACCTCCATTACAAATAGAGGCCCAGTCGGTATTGTCGCGCTGTTCGTCGGCATCAGAGAAACCTTCTTCTTTATAATTAGATGCAGGATCGGTAATAGGAAGACCATTCTCCATTGAGAACGCATCCACCAAAGACTGTGTTACACCCAGACCACCATTACCGCTGCTACGCAAAGGCGTTGCAAGCCCCTCATAATAAGAATAATTACATCCACCAGGACGAGCAAACAGAATTTCGGTATTACCCTCATCGAAACGCTTAAACATCATGTCCTGATAAGACATAAACGGGTCTATCTTGCCATCTGACATTTTCACCTCATACAATTTATAACCAGCAGCCTCTGCCTCTGTAATCAACTCCTTGCAGGCATCGGCAGCCTTTCTCCATTTGCTGGCATCGTAAGTCTGGCTTATGATGTTTTCTCCCTTGTCGTTCTTGTAGTTGGCATAGTCAGTATTACCATTAACCAATGGGCTTGCAGCATAGAGCAACATACGCGCCCTTACAGCCAGACACATAACACTGGTAGCACGGCCATACTTGCGAGCCTCTGTATATTTGGCAGGTAATATCTTAGAAGCTGCCTGCAATTCCTTATCACACCAATCAATTACTTGGTCATAAGGGGTCTGACCAATCATCAGATCACTCAAGTTGAAGTTGGATGGTGTGATTTCGTCAGGTGCAAAAGGAATACCACCGTATGTATTGGCAAGCAAAGCATAGTAATATGCCTTCATGAAGCGACATTCTGCTTTCATGTACTCCACCTCTGTTGGGGTTATGCCCTGTTCGTTCAAAGCATGTACATTTTGGATAAAGATGTTTGCCTCACGAATACGCTGTGGGAAATTGGCCCAGAAATTGCCATCCCAGTTGCTGTTGGTAGTCCACTCACCTAAGATAAAAGGAATGACATTCCAACCATTGAACTGGCGATAACGCTCTGAAGGTGTCATGTCGTCACCTAAAATCTCCCAACCCTCATACTGCAAATAGCCAAGATATGGATCAGGAATTCCAGAATAGACATTGGCAAGCCAACCCTCGGTACGGGTCTTGTCCTCAAAGACCATCTTCAGGTCAAGTTCGGTGTCACTCTCCTTGTCCAAATAATCAGAACAAGACGAGAATCCGAACATGCCTAATACCATTGTCACAATATATAATGTCTTTCTCATTGTTTTTGTCTTTTATTATTTATTACTAATCAAAAATTCAACTGGAACCCAAACATTACAGAGCGCATGGATGGATATTTTAGGCCATCTGCTGTATCAAGCTCAGGATCCCACAATTTGAACTTAGAAATATAGAACAAGTTATTACCACTAACAAAGAAGCGGATATTGTTGGAATAAATTGCCTTAGTAATGCTTCTTGGCAAAGTGTAACCCAGTTCAATTGACTTGAGACGCAAGAAACTCATGTCTTTCTTCCACCATGTTGAGGCATAATTGTTATTGGGGTTGGTGCTTTCTGACAAACGTGGCCAGAACACATCTTGTGACGGATTTTCCTCAGTCCAACAATCCTTATAGTTTGCATAAACATTTCCCATAACTCCTTGACCACTTCCTGGAATAAAGTACTGAGTACCTCCTATGATACGATAGCTCTGTCCTGTACCCTGGAAGAAGAAACTAAAGTCAAAGTTCTTGTATTCAACATTACCACCAAAACCATAAACAATTCTTGGGGTCGTTGTTCCACCTATATATCCCTCATCCTTGGCATCGACAACGCCATCATCGTTCATATCGCGATATTTGATATCACCAGGTCGAACTACAGAGCCTATATTTGGAGTAGGAATACCTGCCTTCAACTTACCATTTTCGAAATCATCGTCTGTATAGAGACGTTCTGCCTGAAGTCCCCAAAGTGTACCGATAGAACGACCGGTCAAAGAACGATAAGTACCCTTTACAGACTCTGGTTCATCATACTCCTTGACTTCATTCTTGGCATAGGTGAAATTTGCTCTTAGAGCTACACGCAAATCCTTGCCAAACTTGTGATTCCAAGTAATAGTACCATCCACACCACTGTTGTCTACGACGCCATAGTTGGCATAGGGGTTACTCAAGAAACCAGCCTGTGTAGGAATAGTCTTACGCTGCATGAATATGTTGGTACGGTGCTCATAGAAGTAGTCAAACTGGAGATTAAACTCATTCCAAAGTCCCAACTCTATACCAACATTGGTCTTTGTAGAGGTTTCCCATGTCAAATTGTTAACACCTACCTCGCCCTCAGAATATCCTTCACGCCAATAATCACCAGCATAACCAAAATGATAGCCAGAAGCTCCTGTGTTAATAGTGGTAATATAAGCGAAGCGGCGTCCTCCGATATCATCATTACCGACCTTACCTATAGAGCCTTTCAACTTCAAAAGAGTCAGCCAATCAGCACTGTTTCTCATAAACTTTTCCTCAGAAATAATCCAACCTAAGGCAAGAGATGGGAAGAAACCGAAGCGATGACCTTTGGCAAAATTCTCACTACCATTGTAACCGAAGTTGAACTCACCCACATAACGACGGTCAAATGTATAAGAAAGACGACCAGCTATACCTTGTGAACGCTTAGGCTGAATATCACCCCAATCGTAAGAACGCTGGTTATAAAGGAAGAGGGCATCTACGGCATGCTTCTTGGCAAAAGTATGATTATAGCCTAAGGAGAACTCTAAGTAAGTACTGTTATTACCATAATTTGCATTGGAGCTATGGCCTAAGAACTCGCTACCATAGGAAAGTACACCATGAATCAGCTCACCCTCATCACCACGCGACTTAGCTACACCATAATAGGTTGGGGTTTTTCCACGAGTTACAAAGTTCTCGTTATAGGTATCAAATGCAAAAGTTGCCTTAAACTTCAAACCAGGTGTAATCATTTTCAGGTTTTGTTCCAACTGGAAGAGAGATTCCAACTTACTTCTTGTTCCTCTATAATAGCCCTGCTGTGTACTCTCTGCCCAAGGATTGAAACGATTGGCACTGGCAATAGGGATAGTACCATCTGAATAAATGGCAGGATGTACAAATGGTGGGGTTTCGAATGCATGAGTAAACACTTCATCGGTACCACTACGCGACTTGCGCAAGTTCTGCAGATATCCACCCACATTAAAACGAAGCAAGGTGGTTTTTGTCAAATCGAGATCGACATTGGCACGCATATTAAAGCGTGTCAGTTTTGACCCTGTATCATAAGGCAAAGTATCATCAGTCTCCATAATGCCAGTCTCATGATAGACAGAAGCTGTCAATGAATACCTTAATATATTAGTTCCTCCAGAGACTGTCATGTTACCTCGGGTAGAAGTGGCATAGTCTTTAGTAATAGCATCTATCCAGTCTACATCAGGATAAAGATCTTTATCGTAACCAGTATATGTTTTCATGATCTGATCCTTGGTAAACATTCTCTTACTGGGATCAGAACATAAATTATTAAGTAACGTCATATATTCAGCTGCGCCGATGAATTCGGGCAATTTGGTCGGTTTCGTAATAGCCTGTTCAAATCTGAAGTCAATAGAAGGCTTAGCAACAGAGCCACGCTTGGTATTGATGATAATGACACCATTGGCACCACGTACACCATACATGGCACTTGCAGAAGCATCCTTCAATACTGAGAACGACTCGATTTCTGCAGGATCTATATCGTTCAAACTACGCTCTACACCATCTACCAATACTAATGGAGAACTACCGCCTGCACCAAAAGTTGAAATACCTCGAATCCAGAACTGCGAGTTGTCATAACCGGGTTCACCAGAAGGCTGATATGCGATAACACCAGCCAATTGACCAGCTAAGTTGTTACTCATTGAACGAGAAGAACCCATCTGGAGATTTCCCGGGTCGATTGTCTGAATAGAGCCAATGACCGAAAGCTTTTTCTGATTACCATAACCTACGACAACAACCTCATCGGTACTTACCGCATCTTCTTTCAACAGGATATTAAAGTTAATATCAGATCCTACCTTTACCTCTTGAGGCTTAAAACCGAGATAGTTAAAAACCAAGACACTGTTTTTGTTTGGTACATCGATATAGAAGTGTCCATCCATATCAGTAACAGCAATAGTCTTGGTTCCCTTAACAGTGACTGTGGCACCTATCAAAGGATTGTTCTCATTATCAACAACTGTACCACTTGCTTTAATGCCTTTTTGTTGCTGCTGAACAACATTAGGCAATGCAGCAGATATGGTAGTTACGCCAGCACCTACACCAGGCATCAGCAATAACGAGCATAAAAATGTCTGTCTTACATTCATGTTAATAAATAGATTATAATTATTTTTAGATATTAATATTTCATTTTTAAAAGAAGTTTAACCACTCTATTAAAAAAGTAGATTTTGGCTTTTACGGTAGCAAAGATAGAACTTTTATTAATAGGTTATAACGCCATTCACTAAAAATACAAATACAAAAAATTATATAATCACTAATTATCAACGTGTTACAAAAATATGCAGAATAGAAAAATACAAAGTATATACAATGGCTTTTAGGTGAAATTTAAAGAAATTTTAATCAATTTTGACTACTCGTTCTTCAAAATCATCAGGAAAAAGCGAACGCAATCTTATACGTGAACGGTATGAATATACAGTTTGCCGAGAGCATCTCAAAAATGCAGCAATCTTCTCATTCTCACCAATACCAAGACGCATCAAGGCATAGATTCTCAATTCCGTATTCAATCTACCAGGTTTCTTTGGTTCTATCAACTCCTCTTGCTTCATCAAGCCATTGAAAGAAATAACAAAGTTAGGGAAAATTTTAAGGAAAATACGGTCAAAGTCTTCAAAAAACTCCTCTATCTCTTGTTCTACAAGCGCATTTGATTTAAGTTGCTTATAAAGTTCCTGAATTTTTCCCGCAACAGCAAGTTTATTGAGAGAACGGCGATAATCTTCCAACTTATCAATATAAGCCGAGCATTTATTCATAAACTCCATGATATAGATGTTCTTGATCTTATTACTCTCAAAAAGTGAAAGATTTGTATCTTGCAAAATTGCGTTAGTCTCGTTCAATTTGCCATTAGCCAAAGAAAGCTGAGAATTTAGGGAATTCAACTGTAAATTCATGTCATTCAGACTCTTATTAGAAGTTTCCAAAGCACGACGAGCCTGCGCTATCTTCTTTAATTGCTTCCGTGTAAAATACATCATAAAACAGAGCATTACAACCAATATACTTACTAAAGAAAAACCATAGAGAATATTCTTTTGCTCTGTTTTCTGCATCGACTCATAGGCCTTGTCGATAATCGGCAAGGCATCAGATATCTCTATGATACGAAGGCGTGCATTACAAAAAGTTGCATCCTCCATAGACTTTCGCATATAACGATAAGCACGCTTCACATCTCCTTCTTCATAAAGCAAAGTAGCCAAACGACGCAAGGATATATATTCTTTCACATTATTCTTCAAGTCTGCTATAGCAGAAATAATCAGATATTGCTTTTCTTTATCTACCTCATTAATTTGGCGATAAATATCAGAAATGGCAAAAGCAACATATCCCATTTCACGATCTTCGTAGGACAAATTCTTGTAAGAATCAAAAAGACAATGCAACGCATCTGTGTATTTATTCTGACTGCAAAGAAACTCAGCCTTATCCCAATCTGACTGCTTATCCTTCATGTTTTTCAACGAATCCCGAAACATAATCCTTCGCCGCTCATTCTCCGTACGCTGATAAGCCGTAATGGAAGTTTCACGAAGACCTTCGTAAAGATTTCCATACAAACTAAAATAATACTTACGCATATCGGCAGACATCGGTTTATGTTCCAACCCAGACAAGATCTTATACGACTCCACATAATTGCCCGTCTTATTAAAAATATCAGCAATATCCAATTCTGAATAGACACTATCCTCGTAATTATGAAGAATTCTGGAATAATGCAGCTTTCGTTCAGCATAAGCATACGCAGAATCTAACTTAAAAGACTTGTATTTAGTAAACAATTCACGAGAAGCTGACAACTTGTCTTGTGCACTTTTTGCATGAACATATTTACTCTTAAGTATACCTACCTCTTGCTCATACTTTTTGGTATATTCCTTACTGGCACTGATCACTTTATCCAAGTCATCAAGAGTCGGTTGCTTAGCTGTCGTAATTGTGTTTCCACCCATGCAACACAAGGTATGGAAAGACAATAATATGAAGAATAAAGACTTTGTCATTATTTGCTGGTTTTAAAGTATTAATGCCTGAAAGACATTTTTTAAGCTTTTCTAAATCTTGCAACCAACTGCAGGAAACTCGGTATGAGAATGCATAAGGAGAAGCCTACGGCATAATACACCGTCTTCTCGTCACCATGGAAGAGATCGATAAGCTTGCCGTCGGTCTGAGGCAGAAGGTTGGTCAGGATATAAGCCATCGTGTTGTTGACCCAATGCAGCAGGATACCTGGCACAAGGCTACGGGTGCGATAGTACATCCATCCTAAGAGAAGGCCCATGAACAGGGCATTGACAAACTGGGCTGCATTGCCATGCACAGCACCAAAAATGGCTGCCGAAATCATGATAGCAACCCAATGGTTGCGCTTGCTCATCATGCCCAGCAAGGTACGGAGAATGGCACCACGGAAAACAACCTCCTCGGTCAATGGTGCCAGGATGCCTACAGCCACATACCCCCAGGGCTCTTTGAGCAGCCCTTCGAATATGCGGCCTGTGGTCTCGTCCATTTCCAGTCCGATTTGCTCATACACAAACTCAAGTGGAATCATGGCACCCAAAGCAAACAAAGCTACCCAAAGAAGAGTGAGCCAAGGTTTGGACAACAGATAGTTGCGAGAGATGGGAGTCCACTTGGTCTTCAGAAAAACGACCAGGGTAATCACACTGCTGAACACCGAGGTAAGGGCTAGCAGCACGGGATTGTGCCCCGAAAGCATGGCTGTTCGCACATCTGCCAGTTCCTCGTGCTGAACAAATGACCAGACAAGCATTCCCAAGAATGAAACTATAAGCTGTACTACGACAAACACAATGCCATACAGCAGAATATCCATAACACCTTTCTTTACCACTTTCATCGTTTGTATCTGTTTATTTAAATTTGTTTCTATTCGTTCTCTTTATCTTTCTGCAACAGCGCCACAACGGTTTCCTCGTCTTCACGGAGTTGCTCTGCAAGTTCCTCAGGCGACTCGAACTTACGCTCGCCCCTGATGCGGTGCACAAAGCTCACCAACAGCAACTGACCATAAATGTCGCCATCAAAATGGAAGATATGTGTCTCGATTGTTGTGCGCTTTCCGCCGAAGGTAGGACGCGTGCCTATATTCATCATGCCCCACTTCATTTCCATCCCCTGTTCCAGCCTTACCTTGACGGCATAGACACCGGCGGCAGGAATCATTTGACACAAATGGGAGATGTCTATGTTGGCAGTAGGGAAGCCTAATTTGCGACCCTCATGAAAGCCATTCACCACCTTGCCTACGATGGTATAAGGATAGCCCAAGCACATATTGGCAAGCTCCACCTCGCCTTCGCGCAGAAAGGAACGGATGACCGAAGAGGACACATTGATGCCGTCGAGCTGGAATGCGTCATTGCGAACTACCTCCATGTTCATCTCACGTCCATAGCGTACATAATCATCGAAGGTTTCCTCACGGTTGCGACCGAAGCGATGGTCGTAACCGATAAAGAGTGATTTCACGCTCAACTGATTGCACAGCACCTTGCTCATAAACTCCTTGGCAGAAAGCGATGCCATCTCTTTATCGAAATGCAGCACCACCACATTGTCTATATCGGTGCGGGAGAGGAGAAGCAACTTAGAGTCGAGTGTACTCAACGACTCTGGCTGATAGTCGCTCTGCAACACCTTGCGCGGATGCTCGTCGAAGGTGATGACCGTTGCCTCAAGTCCCTGGCTGTGGGCTTTCTCCACCAGCTGACGTATGAGATACTGGTGTCCTCTGTGCACTCCGTCGAAAAAGCCGATAGTGGCCACACAGGGCTTCAAAGACTTGATGGCAGTACCGTCTTTCAGCCTACATCCGTCCTGAATAGTATAATATACTGTTTTCATCTTGTTTTCCTGTCTTTATTCCTCCTGATGACACATTGCTCGCCTCACAGCACGATACAGTTCGCCTGCCCAAAGAACGAGCGAGGTTGAGCCAATAATGATTGCCCACTCTTTAAGCGAGAGAGGCTGGGTGCGGAACATTTCACCACCGAAAGTAACGATGAGCCACTGACCTGCCAAGACCAGCAGAAGCACCAACTGCATGCCCTTATCCTGGAGGAAGTGACGGAATGCAGACCTGTTGCTGCCCAAAGCTTTGGCATTGAAGAGATTCCAGAACTGCAGCATCACAAACGTGGTGAAGAACCATGTCAGTTCGTGCGTATCGACTCCTCCCCTGCCGCGACGCTCACAATATACCAGGAAAGCAAACATCACGACAAAGAAACTGATGCCACAGAAAAGGATTCCTGCACCCATGCTGCGGGAAATGATAAAGTCGGAAGCCTTGCGGGGCTTTTCCTTCATCACCTCGTGCGAAGGAGGCAAAGAGGCTAAAGCCAAGGCTGCAAAGGTGTCCATTATCAGGTTGACCCACAATATCTGGGTAACGGTAAGGGGCATTTCGGTGCCTATGATCGAACCGCCAAGCACCAGGAGCAAGGCTGCCACATTGACCACCAACTGGAAAAAGAGGAAACGCTGAAGGTTGCGATAAAGCGAGCGTCCCCACATCACGGCATTGGCTATCGACTTGAACGAATCGTCGAGCAAGGTCATATCCGAAGCTTCCTTGGCTACCGATGTGCCCGAGCCTAACGAAAGCCCAACATGAGCATAGTGGAGCGCCGGGGCATCATTGGTTCCATCGCCTGTTACCGCCACCACCTCGCCATGTTTCTGAAGCATGGCCACCAATCGCTGTTTGTCAGTAGGACGGGCACGGCTCATTACACGGATATTTTGTGCGCGTTTATAGGCTTCCTCATCCGAGAGAGCCTCCCACTGTTCGCCCGTTATCATCTGTACCTCAAGCGGAGTCATCTCGCCATCGGCCCCTATGCTTGTATTGTCTTCCTCGAAGATGCCTATCTGCTTGCCTATCTCGAAAGCCGTAGCTGCCGTGTCGCCCGTCACCATCTTGACTTCTATACCAGCCTTTCTGCACTCCTGCACTGCTGCGGGAACCTCCTTGCGCAGAGGATCGGTAATGGCAACGATAGCCTGCAAGGTCATCTTACCGTCTTCTGCCTTCTGATAGGCAAAGGCTAATGTACGCATCGCCTTGCGCTGGAAGTCAGCAAGCTCTTCCTGTGCTTTTTGCTTTTCCTTATCGTCCAAGTCGCACTTTGCCAACACAATCTCGGGAGCTCCCTTCACAAAGAGATACTGTGTGCCTTCTGCAAGAACACGGGTGGACATATACTTTCGCTCGGTCGAGAATGGTTGCTGGCTCACCACGGTGCACTGTTTGCGCAACTCGGCATAGTCGTGCCCCTTAGCTTTGAGCCATAGCAGCAATGCCGACTCGGTAGGATTGCCTATACCTCGGTCGTTGTCCAGTTCGGCGGTGGTGTTGACGGCTATCGCCAAGTGGAGCAAATGCTCGCTTCCCTGTTTCAGCAAGAGGGTGTCCACCTGCATCTGGTTCTGCGTCAGCGTACCAGTTTTGTCGGTACAAATCACGGTGACTGCTCCCATCGTCTCACAGGCATGAAGCTTGCGCACAAGATTGTTCGACTTGAGCATTCTTCGCATATTGAGAGCCAAGGAGAGTGTGACGGCCATAGGCAAACCTTCGGGCACAGCCATCACTATCAATGTGACGGCCATCATGAAATACTCCAACACAAGGTCGGCCATATAAAGATAATCCTTGCCTCCCCATACAGGATTGGTCAGGATGTCGTGACCGAGAAACAGTACAAAAGCGGCTACCGAAACTATTGAGCCCACCTTGGAAATCATAGTAGCCAACTTGTCCAACTGTACATAGAGAGGAGTCTTCACTGCCGTCTGCTCGGTCGACTTGGCCGCCACCTTGCCTATTTCAGTAGCATCGCCTACTGCCGTCACCCTGAATTCTCCACGTCCATTCATCACCATGGTAGAACGTAAAACCACATTGCGGGCATAAGCTCCGTCGCCACCTTCCTCGAGCGATTTCTCTGTCATAGGCTCACCGGTAAGCGATGACTCGTTGATTTGCAAATCGGTACAAGAGAGCAAGACGCCATCAGCTGGCACCTCGTCGCCCACCTCTATCAACACGATATCGTCTACCACTACATCGCGGCGGGGAATCTCTATCACCCTCCCGTTTCGGCGCACCTTTACAGGCTGTTCCTCGCTCAAGGCTGTAAGGATATGAAACTTCTTGGCAGCATCCCGCTCGAAATAGAAGCCCACCGTTGTGGCCAAGAATACAGCCACAAAGATGCCTGTCGTCTCCATAAAGTTGTGCTCTATGAAGGCCAGGACCAGAGAGATCAAGGCTGCTACAAGAAGGATTTGGATAATGGGATCGCGATACTTATCCAAATAGAGTTTCCATAAGGATATACGACGAGGAGGTGTGAGAACATTGAGTCCACACCTCTTTCTACTTTGTCCAACTTGCTCGTCGGAAAGACCTGAATTACTATTTATTTCTTTTGCCATTTGTCATGAAGCACTTCGAGTGCTATAAGATGATGGTGCAAAGATACGGCATTTTTCTGATTAATCGAAAAAAATGCCCAAAATATTTGGTTATTTAGCAAAAAGCTATTACCTTTGCAGTCGAATTGCAAAATTCACGGACTTGTAGCTCAGTTGGTTAGAGCAACAGACTCATAATCTGGAGGTCCCAGGTTCAAGCCCTGGCTGGTCCACTTTAATAATCAAGCACTTACAGAGTTTCTGTAGGTGCTTTTTTCTTTTTCTCGGAAAACAATGGGAAAACACATTGCTTTTGAAAACTCCATGATTTTTCAATAAGCTTGACATCATACCATTCCAAGTAAAGCATGTAAATAAGGTTTCTCCGAGTATCAAAACAACTTGGGAAAACAACAATTATATAGAGAAACAAAAGCCACAAGATTCTTTTTAGGGTTTTGAGGCTTATGTGCTTTATGGCATTACCCTCCTTGAAGTTCTCCTGTCTTTTTCTCCATAAAACCATGCACTTTCGTTAACGACTGCTAAGAAACCATACATAAAAAACTCTCTCTATTTTTGGCGCATAGCATCTATGATGTTCATTTATACCAAACGAACTACCTTTGCCAACGGATTATCTATCACGGAAATTCAAAAATGGTTCATGAGCCAACAACAGATGTTTAATCGGAATGTCAGGAAGTACAACTGTCGGACCACAAAGCAAGAATTGTATGACAAGACTCGTTACAATAGAACAATTGTTAGAGAAGCCTGTCTGCATGATGTCGGGAGAAGAATTTGTCTTGCTCCTCCAAAATGCAGATAAAGGAACGGCAAAGGCACCTGCCGAGGTGGTGCAAGAGAGACATTATGAGCATGGTATTGCTGGAATAGCCAAGATATTCGGTTGCAGCATTCCTACGGCTAATCGTATCAAGAAAAGCGGAGTGATAGCCCCTGCCATCACTCAGGTTGCTCGTAAGATAGTGGTTGATGTAGAACTGGCTTTGGAACTTGCCAAAAAGGCAGGCGACTTTACTTCTATAAGAAAGTAGTATGGAAGAAGATTGGAAAGACAACTTAGTCACCGACAGCAAAGGGAATGTGTCAAAGACCATTAGCAATCTCAGAATGATCTTCACGCATGACGAGAACCTCCGCCAAATTCGCTTTGACACCTTTTGTCAAGACGACATTTCCTTTTCGCCTTTGTTCCGCAATGTCAATGGGAACAAGGTGGATGAAGAATCCGTAGGAAAGATTCAAGACTATTTGGAGCAGAACTATGACTTACGCCTCACACAGAACAAGGTGTTTGAGATATTGAAGACCACGGCTTCCGAGCGCAACTTCAACCCAGTGCAAGACTATATCTGTAAGGAGAAATGGGATGGCACACCTCGCATTGAAACTGCCATCATTGATTACCTCGGTGCGGAAGACACACCACTCATCAGAGAACAGACCAAGTTGTGGTTTGTGGCAGCTGTTGCGCGTGCCTTTGAGCCTGGTTGCAAGTTCGACAATGTGCTCACTTTGCCAGGACCACAAGGTATTGGCAAAAGCACGTTCTTTAAAGTTATTGGAGACAGATGGTTCAACGACTCTTTTTCGTTTGCAAGTGGTGACAAGGAAAAGGTTGAGACTATCACGAATGGTTGGATTATCGAGATAAGTGAGCTAAACGGTATGAAGCGAGCCAATGATGCAGAGGCGGCAAAGGCTTTCCTTAGCCGTCGTAGCGACTGTATGCGTCCTGCCTATGGTCGCAAGCCAATAGAATATCTGCGTCACAATGTCTTTGCTGCCACCACCAATGAGACAAACTTTCTGCAAGGCGATAATGGCAATCGTCGTTGGTGGATAGTACCTGTTCAAGGCAATGGTTATGTCTCCGACTGGCTCTCAATCTTGCAGTCTGCGGTGCATCAACTATGGGCAGAGGCATATACCTATTATAAGAGAGGCACGAATCTCTATTTGTGTCCAGAATTGGAGGCAAAAGCGAACGAAGTGCAAATGTGTCATTCAAGCATTCTCAACGACCCTATTCTTGATGACATCAGGCTCTATTTGGAACGCCTTGTTCCAAAAGCTTACGACACATGGAGCATTCCCATGCGTGCTGCCTATCAGAAAGGTGCATATACCGAAGCAACACCTAACAGCAAACCAGAGGTGCTGCTAAACATGGTATGTGCAAGACAGATTATCGAAGAGTTGCCCAACGACCTTGTACGTAGGAATCCTGCCAAGTACACAGCCCTGTACATCAACCGCCTCATGTCATTGGTGGACGGATGGGAGCGCAGCGAGCAGGAGAAGGTTAAGGGATTGCACCCTTCATACTGCGACAAGACGGGACGGGCGAAGCACCCATGGGTGAGAATAAGTGTTCAACAAGAAGAACAAAAGGGAAAAGAAGAATATTGGCTGTCAGAACTACCATTCTGACCATCTCCTTTCTTTTATTTCATGTCCCTTTGTCCCTAATATTTTCCTATAAAGGCTAAAAAATAATAGCGTATAGGATAAACAAAGGATTTGTACCCTTAACCGAGGGACAACTTGGGACATACGTTCGCTTGTATGGATATATCACCACAGAGTCTGTACCTCCGTTTGCCGTAGACTTTTTAGGAGGTCTAAACAAGAAGTACCAGTGTCTGACGGTTTTGCTTCGCTTGCCGCTTCCTACTGGCATACTTGAATGTTCGCAGGCTCACATTGGCAATCCTTTTATACCAGAGTATCAATTTTCAACAACGCATTTACAATGACAGAAGATAAAGACAACCACAAAGAGAAGACTTCAATGAAGAGATCTCCTAAAGACAGGCATATTGATGTTCGTTTCACAGAAGACGAGTTTAACCGTGTATTGAAGAATGCCCAATTGTCTGGAAGAAGTAAGAGCATCTATCTCCACGACATTGCCATTGGGCATAATCCCTCTTTACCCATGACTGCTGAACAACAAGAAGCCTTGAAAGGCTTGACTGGTGCAAGAGCAGAACTGGTTTACGTGCGCAATGCGCTTCACGCCTTGCCACAAGCAGAGCGGAAGAAACTCTTTAAGAGAGCAGACTTCATGGAGCGTTGGCTTCAAGGTGTCAACGACATCATCAGGGAATGGAGTCATATTAGAGATAGATTTTTAGACATGATATGATAGCAAAAGCATCAGCCATTCAACATGGTCAGGCAATGACCAATTACGCAACAAAGAACAATCGTGCAGACATCGTCAAGACCAACCATCTTAGCGAAGGTCTGCCTCCTATGGGCATGTGGGATGAGATGGTTCTGCATCAGTCCATGTTCAAGCAGAGGTATGTCAAGAAACCCATCGAACTGACCTCCATACGTTTTGAACTTTCCCCGTCTGAGGAAGAAGCACGGAACTGGAATCTGGATGATTGGCAAAGATGCCTTAATGAGTTCATCCATGAGATAGACAATATCTCAAAAGTGAACCATATCGGCAAAAGAAAAGGTAAGTCTGCAATATCAGTAAAACCTACCAATATAGCCAACTCACAGTATTTTGCAGCTCTGCACCGTGACTCCAAGAGTGGTATTCCCCACCTGCATCTGGTGGTGAACCGCCTTGACATGGACGGCAATCTCAATGATGTAAAGTTCATTGGTGAACGTGCCGTAATGGCAGCGAAAGCCGTCAATCTGCATCATGGATGGAAAGATGCTATGGATATTCGCAATCAGCGTATTGCAGAGGTAACTAACGCCTGCATGAATGTGTTGAGTTCCATGTCTGCCTTTGACTGGAATGTCTATACCGACAGATTGAGGTCAAAGGGGTACAACATTGAGTTAATCCGTGACAAGACAAATCAAGCAAAGGTGCATGGGTATCGCTTCAAATTTGGTAGAACGACCATCAAGGCATCTGAACTGGGCGTTGGCAGAAATCTCACGGCATCGAAAATAGAGAGCACCTTCCATAGGCTGCATCCACAAGCGTTTCCTATTAGTCAAAGGTCATCTGCCTTTTTGCCAAATCCAACAACAGAAGAAAGTCGGGATGTAGCCAAGCCAAGTGGTTTGTCTCATCCTTACAATGTGGTTCAACCAAAAGGCTCTCCTTGTTTCAGAAAGGTGCTGCAAGTTGATGGCAAGCACTTCAATATACAGATGCCAACTATAGCATACGATGCGATGAACAGTTGTATCAAAGTTCCCGAAAATGGATCTGCAAGTCATAATGACATTATGAATGTGGCGATGCTGCTCTTTATGGACTACCTTGATGCTGCCACCAGTATGTCGGAGTCGTGTGGTGGCGGTGGTAGTCCAGGCAGTAGTTGGGGACGTGACAAGGACGAAGATGACCGTGACTGGGCAAGACGTTGCGCAATGCAAGCCATTTGGCTCTGCAAACCGATAAAGAGAAGTCGTAGAAGATAACATTAAAACACTTATCAGTATGGGAAGAAACAAGAAAGATGCAGCACAGGATGTGCTAACCCTGTACAATCAGATGCAGGAAGACGAGACTATTGAAAGAGGCAAAGAGGAAATCCGCACCACTCTTGATGAAATTGCGTCTGCCAAAGAAGTCCTCTCTTCTGTAATGGTGGAACTTTCAGAAGCCAAACAGAAGATGGAGTCAACGAAGATTGCTCTTATAGCCACCCAAAAGAGTACAGAGAATATCGTTGACGGAATCTGCAATGCTATTGTCAAAGCAGAGCAAAGCGACCTCAAAGTTGGCATCAATGATGAAGGACTTACCCAGTTGGACGAGCGGAACAACACCGCCATTGCAGCCTTTAAGCAAGCCCTTGATGAACATGAAAAGCGAATAAATGTCCTATTCACTCACCAACAGAAAGAACTAAAGCGCATCCGAAACATTGAAGAAGGTGCTTACTTCAATGGTCGCACCTATGCTTGGATGTTCGGCTTGGCTTTTATAAGTTGGGCAATTATCCTTGTGGAAATCACCATCTGGATATGTATCAAACTTTTTTAGCAAACTTGTTCCTTCACTACGTGTTTGACGAATGGATGTCGCGCAACTATCCAACGATTCCGTTTGAGCGTTATGCTGATGACACCATCTGCCACTGCGTATCGGAGAAGCAAGCCCAGTTCTTGAAAGCTGTTTTAATGAAACGCTTTGAGGAATGTGGATTGAAACTGAATGAAGAGAAGACAAAGATAGTCTATTGTAAGGATAGCAATCGAAGAGGTGACTCGGAGCATACTTCCTTTGACTTTCTAGGCTTTACCTTCAGACCTAGAGGTGCAAGAAACAGAAAGACGGGTCAAAACTTTACTGCTTTTCTCCCTGCAATAAGCAAGAAGTCGATGAAGAGGATTAAAGAAGCCGTAAGGGCTTGGAAACTGAATTATAAGACTTTTGCTTGTCTGCTAGACATAAGCAATGAAGTTGATACGCAGATTAGTGGATGGATGAACTACTATATGAAGTTTGGTAGGTCTGAGTTCCGAAAGTTGTTGAATTACATCAACGAGCGACTAACCCGATGGGGGATGCGTAAGTACAAGCGTTTCTCCAAGGGTAGGAAGTTTGGCAGAGCGTATGATTGGCTTGTGGAGTATGCGGCACACAACAGAAATGAGTTTTCACACTGGGTGAAGGGATTTGTACCCTGTCCACGTCTAGGTTAATAAAGCATATAAACTTATAAACAAAAGAGTTAAGTACGAAGAGCCGTGTGATGGGAGACTGTCAAGCACGGTTCCGAGAGAAGGGAGGGTGAAATTCCCTCCACTTACTCGACTGAGAACTTGCCGTACCATTCCATTGTCAGAAATGGTACTTTTTACTCATTTTATGAAGTCAACAAATAGTTTACTTGGATTCGGCTATGGCATAGTAGCATTCTTCATGCAAGTCATCTGCATTTCGGTGGACTATTGCCACACGTGTAGTCTTATTCTCATAAGTTTCCACCACATCCGCACCTTTAGGAAGTGTCTTGAAATCAGATGCGGTTAGTGAAGACTTTTCGCCTAAATGCTTTTTCAACAGCCATCTCAGTCCCTCTTCTTGTGATTTGAGGTATTCAGTATCAGTAAGATGCGAAGAATTAGACACTTGTATCTTTATATAACAAGTTTCATTGGCTTTTTGAGTGTTTGTTAATAGGAACTCATAACGGTTGTCGAGCACGCAGTATATACCATTGGTCTTGGGATTGGCTAGAGCAACACTTCCATTCTTCCAGTCCACTCCAAGGAAGTCACGTTCACGCATGACCTGAGTCGTTGAATACTCATATATCAGCTTTCCATCTTTATAGCCTTTAAGACAAATCGGGAAATCTGTTTTCTCGTAAAAATAAGAACCCCACTGGGAAGTAAAACTTCTCTCTGTTCTGTTTCCATCTGTACTATATCTGTAAACGCAATAAGTATCAGGTAAAAGCGGAGAAGACATTTCAATCAAGTCATAGTATTTTAAGAAGTCCGGTGTGGCGGGGAATGAGTATTCGCCTCTATGATTGAGTATTCTAAATGTTAGAAAATCAAAAGGAGCAGCCAACGGGGTGTCCAAATCCATAAATGGAACAAGTTGCACCATCTCCAGCTTAAACTTAGCCTCTTCGGGCAGTTCTTCTGGTTTTGGAGTAACAGGAGGAATGTCATTTATGATTTTAAGAAGCTCATAAGCTATATTCGAGCCGTCAGCCGGTGGATTGGCAAGTGTCGTTTTGCGTACCTCCAACTCATATTCATGTCCGCGTACATAATCAAATCCCTGAATGCCGCCAAAGGCAAGATGGGAATATTCCAAATCACCATCTTCTTTCACAAGCATACACTCCACAGGCACTTCACTTCCCCAAGGTGTGTACGTGCCTGTTTCGGCAGACACATACATTTTAATTATCTCAACTTTGTCAATAGGTTCGTCTTTGTCACAACCTACCCATAGGACACTTATCAGCATTAATAATGCTGCTTTAATACATTTAGCCATCATTGATTATTTTAATTACTGATTCAACTATTCCTTAATTCCGCAACACTATTATAACTTAAACTTTTTAAGTACCTGAGCAACAAAAAGTTCTTAGACTAGCTAAGCGGCAGAGCCGGTTACTTGCTTTGGCAAGCGGCAGAGCCGAGCGGCCCAGAATTTTGTCATGTCGAAGAATTCACTTATCTTAGTGTTGCAAAAACAAACAAGAGAATTCAACGATAGAAATGCAAAGATACAAATTAAATCTGAGAAACTCACTCCTTTTGGAGGAATATTTTCTGGACGTGGAGCAATCTGACTCCACATTGTCTTCTGTAATCGACTCGACCCTCGGTCTAAGGTGTAGATCGTTCCATTTCATGGCACGTTTTCTCGCCATGGCATAACTCGAGCAAGCTCGGTTCTGCTCATTTGGCTTAACGAAAACGTTCGGTTATCGGTACAGCGAAATCATCCGTTCTCTCATGAGCATCTACGGATTAGGACATCAAGGCGGTATGTGCTGAATATCTATACCTGTAACTATGCTTACGCGGATGTGTTTCAGACAGATTTTGGATAACGCCTACAACTTATGGGTATGATACTGCGTATTGCCTCAAGTCGCATTGTGGGGTAAGGGGATATTGTAGGCCGCAAGTGGGTATTTCTGTTCAAATCATCAGCTAATTCAGTAATGAGAGGATGTGTACACGCTGGGAAGGACGTTGAAAGGCTTAGTTGCGGATTTGAGGACTACAAAAACCTTGGATCATGGCTAGGATCATCACCTGAAAAATCAAATTGTAGTTCATTGGCTTTTGTGTACATGTGATTTTTTAGGTGATTCTTAGGATATACTTTTTCTTCATCGAGATATATGCTTATAGACGTAGAAGTCCCTAACACAGTTTTAATTCCATCTCCAATTCGATTCCAAGAATACTGAATAAATTGATTTCTGTATTCATCACATATTTGGGTGGTTAAAATCCAAATATGTCTATTATCTAAAGATCTATTAAGTTTGGAGCCCTGGAGTAAAATTATCCTTGATAGCTTTTTAGCTATCAATTCTTCTGTCATTTCTTTATCTTCAATGTATATGAATGTAACCAAATTCATAAGTCAGCAAGTATAAAATGGTTGATTTAATTATTAGCCATATACAGTATAAGTACAATTACGCTAACAACAAAAATTACAATTAAGCAACCTAATGGATTAGCGGGTTTCTTTGCATCCTCAAGTAATTTACTACACATAGCTTTACCTTCTGGAGTATTTTCCCAATGTTGCATCAAGAATGTACCCATCTCTTCATCTGGGATTATTCCTGATAGTTTCAAAATGTTTTCAAACTCCTGTGGATTACTTTTGTAATATTTTACACAGGCTTTAATCGTCTCTTGTTGATAAGTACTTGCATTTACAGCTGCTGAGTACTTTTCAAATGACACATTCTTTCCGTTGATATAAAAAAGAGTTTTCATTATCCTTAATTCCGCAACACTATTATAACTTAAACTTTTTAAGTACCTAAGCAACAAAAAGCTCTTGCTTTGACAAGCGGCAGAGCCGAGCGGCCCAGGATTTTGTCATGTCGAAGAATTCACTTATCTTAGTGTTGCAAAACAAACAAGAGAATTCAACGATAGACATGGCAAAGGTACGAAAATCTGTTGTGAAAGCATCAAATTCGCCCTGTTTTGGTGCTTGTTTGGCAAAGAAAATGAATATATAGCATTATTTTGATAGATTATTAAACTTAATAAATATCACTTATTCTATTTTCTCAAGCCTCTCAACCAACCCCGAAATAACTCTTCTCGCACGTTGCCACTTAGAGCTACTTGACACAGCAAACTCTTTATGATTGATTGTGATGAACGAATCAACCCTTTGGGCTGGGTCGTACTTGTATTCCCGACTAGAGAACTGATTTATTGCACGCAGGAAAGTGGCGAAAGACACATTTGGGGCAAGGTGGTTGGTACGCAGTAGTGCTGCCTTGATGTAAGCGGTCTCATATTCATGCTCCATATCATTGAGGGCAGATAGGATTGCTCCTTTCAATGCTGTCTTATTTTCTGCTATTAGGATGTCGTCGATACTTAGCCCTTCTTGCTGAATGATTCTGCGTCCATGCTTCCCTTTCGTATTGTCAAGGGCGTTCTTTATGGTCTGTCGAAATTCTATGTCCTCTATTTCCTTACTTTGTTTTGTCCATTCTGCTTTCTTGTCAAGACCTTGCGTAACGCTGGTTTCCACAAGATTTACTATAATTGTTTTGACACTTTCACGCACGATAGAAAGTTGTTTGTCGTTAAGACTTACTTTGCTCAATGCCGTTGCACTCTTGGGTAGTCCATGGTCAAAGCAGATATAATAGAGCGTACACATCAGCAATGTATTTCGTTCCTCAAAGATTTCTTCACGAAGACGGAAATACATTTCTGGGAGAGCATGAATGGCAGACAGCATTATTCGCTTTGATATTGTTGCAAGTTCTTCCGCTGTATGTCCTTTGCTAAAATTGAATACAGCCATTTGTACGAGGGAAGGCAACGAATCCCAAAACTCTTTAGCTGAGACATAAGGGATATAAAGATGCTCGTCATCTTCCTCACTCATATCCTTGTCAACAAGACCATATTCCCTTATCAAGGTTAGATCTTCGTTTGTTTCATTCTTATCCCTACCAATAACTTCGGAATAGAAACCCAATCGCAGATAGCCAGTGAAAGCCATCATTTCATCGACAACACGTATAGCCACGGCTGTCTTTTCATCATCTGACAGAACGGTATCTGTGTTGGACACAAATAGTTTCCGACACTCAATAAGCACGGATGTAGGCACATATTTCGCAGCCATTTTGAATATGCGTTCAATTTGGCTGAAATCGTTGCGCATCATCTTCATCATATCCAATGAGAAGCGTGAGTAATCCTCTTGGTGTTCCTGCTTCCAAAAATGCACTTTGTCAAGCGCATCCCTCATGGCGTTCTTTTTGAATTCTTTTATGTCCATCTGCTATATTCCTGTTATTAGGTGGCAATTTGAGAAATACGATCATTCGCCCAACTGCTTCAATAAGAAATCTTCCAAGGTCTTTCTGTCTGGCAACTGGAGCATATAGGTGGAAACAAAGAGTTGGTTATCCATGCCAGCAAGGGCATACTCCACCATTTTCTTTCCCTTTCGTGTGCAGAGCAATATGCCGACAGGTGGGTTATCACCAGGCTGCATCTCGTTCTCTTTATAGTAGGACACATACGCATTGAGTTGTCCAAGATTCTCATGCGAAAACTCCTCGTTCTTCAGTTCTATGATGACCCCACAGTGCAGAATGCGATTGTAGAACACAAGGTCGGGGTAATAATACTCGTCATCGATAATGATGCGCTTTTGGCGAGCCTCAAAACAAAAGCCTTTGCCCAATTCGAGGATAAACTCTTGCAGATGGGTGATTAGCGCATCCTCCAAATCGTGTTCGTCCACTATTTCCTGCGCCTTCAATCCTAAAAATTCAAAGGTGAAAGGTTGGCGAATCTGCAACGTAGCAGAGTCATGCCCTTGTACAGAGGGCAAAGAAAGCATTTTCTCCGGGTTGGCACTGATACCAATGCGGAAATAGAGATTCGTGTTAATCTGACGGCGAAGTTCGCGAACAGACCATGTACACTTGATGCATTCCTGCTCGTAGAAGTAACGAGCAAGAGGGTCATCCACGCTCATGATCTCTCGTATATGAGAAAAAGACAAGCGTGAGACTATCATTTCTGGTGGTGTCTGAAAATTATGCGACGCTGTCGCACAATTTGTATTAGACTGGGCATCAGCAGATTTATCCATCAAAGGAATACGATTCCCTGATTTATTCGACAACGTTGAATAAATTTTATTTGGAACGAATAGCCCTTCCATTTGTGGGTATAGGTTATAGAAGTTTCGAGAAGTCTGAAACAAAGTAACATTGAGTCCTTTTCTATTCACCTGTTCCTCCAGTTTCTTCAGCAGGTGAGCACCATACTCAGCCCTGTCTTTGCCATGCTGTTCAAACTCAACGATGTAATAGCCAATGAGCCAGTTGCGCATGGTCTGCATACGGTTGATAGCCCTTACAGCTGATGACTGGGCTGCATCATGGGTCGTTTGAATGATGGATGCCAAGTCGCTGAAAGAGTGAAACGTGCTGCTCCAATCCTCAAAAGGAAGTTCCATCCCTTCATGAGTGTATGTTGATATTTCGTTTGCCATGTTATACCTTTATGTATTGAATGTGATTATTTTTTCGTCAAAAGTTTCAGAAGCATTGCTGTTTTCTGTTCTTCCGTCATATTGTTGATGTCCTCCTCCGTTATCTTTGGCTCCAAGTCAAGGAGTTTGCTATTATATTCAAACTGCGTCTCCAAAGGATACTGGGCAATATACCTATCCGTTATCGAATGATTGGTTGAATGTCCCATACTTTCGGATATGTATCTCTGTTCCACACGTGCATGGGAAAGATTTGTTCCGTATGAATGTCTACACCATGTTCCCGATGGACGCACCTCCCAATGAAGCACATCTTGGCAAATCTTGATGATTCTGTCCTGCACATTGGAGTTCTCTTGTGAGATTCGTTTGCGCTTATCAGCTTTCAGTGTTGCACCTTGCAGAATATCTGGAAAAACAAAGCCATTGAGCGTTGGCTCAGCAGCAATCTCGTCAAGAATCCGCTGGAGAGGCTTTATTATGGGAATAATCACCTCCGAACCACCTTCCGTGCGATTTGTGGTCTTCACTCTTTTAAACTTGAAGGCTTTTCTACCAGTGTCGAAATAATATTGAGAATAAATCAATTCACCAGCATCAGCAAGATTAAAACCATTACACAGATATTGGGCAAGGAACAATCCCAATGAATAATGCGCCCTTTCCGCATATCCACTTTTCCAAGTGTCGGGATAGCGTTTTTCAACAAACACCCGATACAATTCTGTCATTTGCTCCACTGTAAGGTAACAATGCTTCCTCGACTCCCCAACAGGAATAGATACCAATTTCTTCTTTTGGATATTGGAGAAGGGGTATTCTTGATTGGTGAGGTAGCCCAAGGAGACACACTCGTTCCATACAGCCCGACAAGAACGGAGGTATATTCCGCGAGTTGTATTGCTAATCTTGCCGACAAGGTTTCCTGTTTCGTCTTTTACGCCATGCATCATGCCGTTGTTCCAATACTCTATGTCTTCTTTGTCAACCTTAAAGCCTACAATAGGTCTGTTCCACATTATCTTCTGAAAGGACTTCAAGGCATACTCGTATGATTCTGCGGTGGTACAACGCTCACCATTATTGTCTGTAAGATAGAAATTAATCTTCTTCTCCCACACGCCAATGAAAGACGTTTCTTTCGTGGTATCTACCCCAGTAACAACAGCCTTGATGCGTTCGAGCGACAGACTATTGCCCAAACGCTCAATCATCTCGGTTTGGGCATCAAAGATAGCATCAAACTCCATCTTCTTTTCATAGAGTTCTGAACGCACTGCCTTTGCACTTAGCGTGCATACTTTCGCAAAATCTTCTTCCGTAAATTCGCCAGCAACAAAACTATACCATGATTTTCGGTCTATAGTATAGCGCATAGCGACAGGAAACGTCTCCCGGTCTTTCTTGGGGTGACGCTTGTCAAGGATAAGGGCATAAGTACAACTTCCGTACCTTGCGTTCTTGTAAGTAGTGTCCAGCTTCTTTGCCATTTTGCCAATAGTCTGTAGGTCTCAACTTGCCAATTATCTCAAATCTCGGAAAACAATGGGAAAACAAAACCCACCATTTCTCTTATGAACGCCCTATCTTCCTATGCTTTTCGGGAAAACAATGGGAAAACAAAGACATTTTGATATGGGATTTCTTGGCATATCATAAACTGCCACAAAAGTAGCAAATCGCTGTGTATCAACGAAATTTATCAATATAAAAAATCATAAAATATCATCCTCTCAGACTCATAATCTGGAGGTCCCAGGTTCAAGCCCTGGCTGGTCCACGCTTCTATTACAGCGACTTATGCTTCGGCGTAGGCCGCTGTTTTTTGTTTGATGAGAAATATGATCATGAAAGATTTACGCAGAAAACAAGTAGTATTCATCCAATACTACAACTCACCTTGTGGCGAAATCATCTTGGCATCGGCAGGCGACTGTCTATGCCTGTGCGATTGGAACAAAATGCCATGTGCCGAACGCAACAAGCACCGGCTCATGCGACTGCTGAATGCAGAATGCATCATTGCCCCCTCTGCCGTCCTGGAAGAAACAAAGAAAGAACTTGATGAGTATTTCGCAGGCAAGCGCCATACATTCGAAATTCCCTTACATCCCGTTGGTACCGACTTCCAAAAACAAGTATGGCAAGCCTTACTTGAAATTCCGTATGGAGAAACAAGAACTTACAAAGAGATTGCACAAAAGATAAACAAGATGAAAGGTATAAGGGCTGTGGCACAAGCCATCGGTGCCAATGGCATCAGCATTCTCATCCCTTGCCATCGCGTCATTGGCACCAACCGCTCACTGACAGGATACGCAGGAGGCATCGAGGCAAAAAGATTACTGCTGAATATCGAATGTCAAAATACGCCTTATGGCTGAACCTACAACTTAACTTCTATTACTTCTGAACCCAGCGAAAGTTGAATAAACTTATTAACTCCATTTCCCCATTTGAGAAGAAAGCCAAGTTGGACATATTACTTCCCATTGCCGTACAATTGCTTCTTGAAAGGCACTATTGTGCCCCTCGCAGGGCACTATTGTGCCATAAGTAGGCACTTTTATTGCATCAGTATTTATAATAATAGCATCAGTAATTATAAAAATGAATCACGCAAAAACCCTTCACCCTTCATCTGCACGCGTGAAATGCCGATAAACACAGGGGATTCCAAGGGATAGATGAAGGATGAAGGGTTTTGTGCTAATTCTATTTTAAAAAAAATCTTTGATTCACTTTTCGAGCAAGATATCCAGTCGGTTACAGACCTGAGAGTAAACATGGAGAGCTAACTAAAAGCAGAAAAATATGGAATTCTACAAATCACCGAACGAAACATCAATAAATAACCGAAAATAGTTATTCTCCCTATTCCCATTATAAGTTAACGAACTTAAAATATCAAGCCGTAACCGTTAATTCTGCGAAAGAAAACTGCGGAAATCCGCAAAAATTCTACGTAGAATTAATAAAAGTATTATTTTTGCAAAAGAAAAATGCGGAAATCCGCAAAAATCTTTCCTGTTATGATTGTAAATAGAGACAAATATCTACAAGAGTTGGTTAGTTCACGCCATAATGGACTGGTAAAAATCATTACCGGTATGCGCCGTTGCGGAAAATCCTTTCTGCTGTTTCGTCTCTTCAAGCGTTTCCTTGAAGACGATGGAGTCATGCCCGACCACATCATAGAAATGGCATTCGATGACTATGCCTTCAAGGAGTTTCGCAATCCCGACAAGTTTTATAAGTATGTAAAAGAGAAGATTGCTGACGACCAACCTTATTACATTCTGCTTGATGAGGTACAGATGCTTGGCGAGTTTGAAGATGTACTAAATGGATTATTGCATATTCCCAATGCTGATGTTTATGTGACGGGAAGCAATGCACGCTTCCTATCCAAGGATATAATAACCGAATTTCGTGGACGAGGATACCAAATACCCGTTTCACCACTCAGCTTTGCTGAATTTATGACCGTATATGATGGCGACAAACAGGATGGCTGGAACGAATATTTGCTTTATGGTGGCCTTCCGCCTGTTGTTCTACAAAAGACAGAAGAAGAGAAAGTGAGACTTCTGAACAGCCTCTTGACTGAGACTTACATGATAGATGTCATCAACAGAAACAAGATAAAGAACGATGCAGAACTCAACGATTTATTCAAGATTCTCGCATCAGGAATTGGCGGACTTACCAATCCACAACGACTTGCCAATACTTTCCAATCTGTAAAGAATGTCTCTATAAGCTCTGCAACCATCAAGAAATACATCGAATATCTTGCAGATGCGTTCTTGCTTGAGCCATGCAATCGCTATGACGTAAAAGGTCGTAAATATATCGGAACGCCATTGAAATATTATTTTTCCGACTTAGGCATTCGCAATGCACTTCTCGGCTTCCGCCAACAAGAGAAAACCCATCTGATGGAGAATGCCATCTATAATGAACTTCGCTACCGTGGATATAGTGTGGACATTGGCAACGTAGAAATCAACGGCGTGGACGAAAAAGGAACCAAAGTGAGACGGATGCTTGAAGTTGACTTTGTTTGCAACCAAGGCTACAAACGCTGCTACATCCAGTCGGCTCTCAGTTTGCCTGACAAGGAGAAGACGAAACAAGAACTTGCCTCTTTGCTACGTATAGACGATAGTTTTATGAAGTATGTGATAACAGGCGACCTCATCAAGAAATACCAAAACGATGACGGCATCGTATTTATGGACGTATTTGATTTCTTGCAGGATAAAGATTCTATATGACAACTTAAATAAGAGGGTGTGTCAGAAATCCTGATACACCCTCTTATTAAAATATCAGTCTAATTGCTTAAACTCAAAATCTGCTTTGCTGCAACAACTCTTCTTATAGTCGAACTGATATATACGCATGTACTGCTCCTGTATCTCTTTCGCTCCATTATAAAATGGATCGCAAGTATATGATTTAGTTGTAACAGTAATCTCCATCTCAGGAGTCAACACTTGCCCATTCGTTCTCTTGATACGCTTAGGGCGTACAGCAAAAACTCTTCCCATAATCTTAACTTTTTAATTTGTTCAACTTATTGTTTTTTAGAAATCTTACCTATCCATTCGTTTAATTCCTTACCAACCATTTCTGGCTCTAAAGAATTTATTGTTGCCAATGTCACATAGCAATCCGCTTTTTCAATCTGATCGATTTTCTCAGGACATCCGATACGTTCCAATGTTTTCTTGAGCATTTCTACATTGTTGGCTCTATTACCTAACTGTACAATGACCTTAGATTTATCATTCTCATCAGGCATGGTATCCATATATACCTTGCCCTCTTCGTCATTTTGGTACTCACAAGCTAAGGTTGACCAATACCACGTAAAGAGATTCCAATCCTTATGCTCGCCAACTGCATTCATCCATTGTATAGTACGATGCTCCTTTTGAAGAACTCCCATCAGATAATCTACTCTCTTGATAATATATTGCTGAAGTTCAGGAGAAGATTTGAATCTACTGATAAAGCTACCTCTTGGCACATCCATTGCCAAAGGAGGATACTCCCACCAAAATTCACGCTGTCTTCTTCCACCATTATCCCATTTCAAGCACTTTGAGAAGTTCCAATCCCCTTCATAACGAGCCTGAATATAATAATGATTATCATAGAATCCCATATCTATAATACCTGGATTTCCATCATTACGAGTAATCTGTAATGGGCAATCCTCGCTTTCCATCGATTTAACTATCCAGCCAGCATCCTGCCACTTTTTAACCGCTTGTTCCCATGTTTCAAGAGGCTCCACTTCATCAGAATCAGCCGTTTCTTTATATGCTTCCTTGAAGTTCTTTATTGTCTTGTCCTTGATATCTGAGCTAAACAACATCTTGCTTAAATCATCATCGTTCTTCTCTGCATCTTTTTCTTTATCTATTCCGTAAAGGTCTATTTTCAAAGCTTCTACTACACCCAACAAACTTTCCAAGAGTGGGATATTTCCTTGACTTTTCTGCTTTTCCTTTTCGTTAGACGGACAGAAAGAGGATATTACATTTCGAACAGCTGCGCTTACCAAGTTCAAGCTCTTGGGTTTACAATGCATTGCGACCAAAGATGACTGGAACTCAAGCTGGAGTTTTTCCTCTTCTGTCAGTTTTCTGTCTTTAACAACATCATAAAGAGTAGAGAGAAAGTTTTGATAAATCTTCAGCTTTTCCTCAAAAACTTTAGAATTACGCTTTGCAGTCTGTTCCTTTTTGGATTGTCCATCGAGCAAGACAACAGTGATGGTTGCAGTGATTACCACACCAAGTATTGCTGCCATCAGACGTGCAGGAAAATCTTGATAGGTAAATACGATGATGGCACATATCATGACAAACACCATACATCCTACTATCTTCAATACATATTGATTTGACTTTTTCATATTTCGTTCTTGTTATTGTAATTGATTCCAAACATGATTAGCACCTTCACGACAAGCTCCCATTTGAGGCACATCATTTGTCTGAACTTGAATACCGCAATTTTGACACTGATAAGTGTGAGCGGAACCAACTTTGCATAAACGTACCCAACGATGGAACGTCCAAGTGGACATACTTCCAGTAAAGAAGTTAGCTTCACAGAGTCCACTTTCTGGTTTTGTTTCTGACTTCACCACCTTATAGCAGTTCTGGCAGTTCCAGTAATAGGTTGGATGCAATTCTTCTATGACTTTTTGGTAGTAGGAGTCAATTTCCGGTGTACCAAAGGCTGTTACAGGAATCTCTACTCCAGAGATGTTTACAATATTTGATTTGCTGGTGAGTTTTCCATGAAAATCCATTCTTGCGTTATACGAACAGACTTCAAAAACTAAATCAGCAGGTAAACCTCCCGGCATACCACTCAAATAATCGCGACATTGCCCTACATAATCCAAAGCAAAACCTCGCTCGTCCTCTCGAATATTTGCGGGATTGCCCGTATAAACTTCCATTTTCTTGTTCAAAAAAGCAATGAGAGTTTGCTGAGTTGTAGGAATAAGAACATAGTCTCTTTTGTAAGCTTTCAATTCTGAGAATTTTACAATTTTCCCTTTAGGATAAAAAGTGTCATCGCTAACCATTATTTGTTTTTTTGCAGTATCGGCTTTTATAGTACAATCTGTACTATTATAACGTTCCATACTGAACTTACCATCATTAAAATCCACATTAGGCAAATACTGATATGTTTCCACTTTACCCAATGGATACACCTGCAACGAGTCACCTAAAGTGTCAACAACGATTTTGTCTGCATCAATATAAACGATATAGTGTTCTTTACCCACAGAATCATTGTATTGATTAAGGATGTACTTACCTTCCTTATTCAATTCTGCAACACGCTCTTTAAACAAAGCGTTATAGTCCTTTCCGCAGGATACGGTCAGCATCAAGGAAAGAAATATTAGGAATATTGTCAATTTACTTTTCATAACTTCGCAATTTTTATATTTAACGTCTATAGTTTAGAATACTTTTTCCCAATACTTTCAGTAAATTTACCTGCGGTTTCTTTCTCTGATTCGTAGTAGGAGTTTCCTTTTTATTCATAATACTCATCGAGATTGTTACATAAGACCGTACTTTTGCATTATTTTTCATGCCTGGGCACCATCCTTTCATCTCTTTCAGCACTCGTATCACTTCTTCGTCCAATACAGGCTCATCAGAATCCATTATTTCAATATCAGATAAAGTTCCATCTCTTTCAACAACACATTTTAGAGAAATATTTCCTATTGCTTTACTCATGCTTTCAGGTATAACAATACGCTGTTGTACATAAGCCTCTACATTTTCTTCATATTTTGGATCTACATCACAGTTTCTTATTATCATGTCACACTTTTCATAATATTCTGTAGGAACACCAGAATTAACAGCATTCAATTCTGCTTCAGTATACTCTTTTCGCACATCTTCTGGCTTAAGCAATGTCCCCTGCCAAGGCTTGTCACTTCCACGGTCTATCCACCATTCCATCTTACATGGTGTATCCATTACTATATCAATAATAGCAGATGGTATTCCCCCTTTAGCACATTCTATCTTATCCCCTGTAGTATCATCAATATAATAACTTTCCTTTAAAACACCATGTTCCCATTTGTCATAAAATACTTGCGTAGAACCATCCCCACATTTCATTGTCAGCTTCCATGAGCCATCAGCAAGCCCTTCTTCATCAGTTTGCCCACAGAATAAGCCCTGTCCCATTACACTACGCTCCGATGCACCACCATATTCATATATATTATAGTCATAATAGTTGGTACGTCCAGAAACAGGGCCAATCATAACACCATCTTTCATGGTAGCCTTTAATGATTCTTTTACCGTACCCCTTGTAGTATAAGTATATTCATAAATACCATTCCTATAGCCTTCCTTGAAATTAATCTTCAAAGTCTTTGTTTCGCTTGTGGACTTATCTATATATGTCCACAAGCCTTCCTTACAATCGTCATGAAAACGTCCTGTTACCTTCAGATAAAGCTTAGGGTTGGTAATGCAAGAATATGTAAAGTTGCCTTCATAAATGCGAGTGCCATCTTCAGCATTCTTATAGGTATAAGTTGCTTTTTGTGTGCCGAGCAAGAAATGAGCATTTGCCCGATATGGCCCCGAATATGTTTTCAGTCCCTGAGCACTCATAGTCATGCACATACAGAAGAGCATGACTATACAAAATAAAAATCTTTTCATACCATTCACTTTTTAATTCTTAAACAAATCTTGATATACCTTACCCCATTCTCCCCAAGAATAAGATCGAGATGGATGATGTTGACGAATCATTAGTGCCTTGTCTTCACCACCGGTAGAAAACCAACGGGTATAAACCTTTTCTCCATTGGCAAGAGACATTTCTTCTCCATCCGTTTCCCCAAGACCATAAAGTCTATCGAAGAGACCATAGCCCCAAGTAATGATAACATCAGGTTTCAACTCTTCAAGAACCTCCTTGAAGGCAGGAATAGAATCGTTAAATTGTTCATCGGTCTCTTTCACACCAGGAGCCTCAAGATTGAACTGAATGAAATTATAGAATGCTACTTGATTCCATACATATTCTCTATCATCAACTGAAATCTCTCGATTCAACAAAGCTTTGGTTTGGCTTGTGAAGCCTTTATAATAAGCTCCATCTTCTCCACTCAAGAATCCGTCCATCATTTCTATTGTAAAACTATGATGGCAAGGACAACCTGCACTATCTGCATCATAGTGGCTATGCCCTAATATCAAGACTTTCTTACCACTATTTAAGAATCCTTTCTCGTAATCCTTACCAACAAAAGGATAAGCATTTACATGTTTCATACACTATTCTATTTTGAAGTTATTAAATGTCGGGGACAAAGATAGTGATTCGATTTGAAACTATCAAGTCCATAATGGTTCATAAGCGAAAATTCTCGATTTAGGCTTTACAAAAGTAGTAAAAATCGTTCTGTTTCATTGGTATATTATCATTTTGCCAGGTGTTCCCGAGACTTGGCGGGTTAAGATTTCGGTTTCGGCAAAATAAAAAAGCGTGGGAACTTACCCGTCACTCGTCCCACTCTCTGAGGCCTTCGCATTGCCCTGCACTGTTGAACGAGCAACGTCGAAGCCCACGCCGATATGTATACACTTTTCCCTATACGGATATAAGACCTATTGCCTTGACGCAATAAGCCATACCAGTAAAGGGATGTGAATTAACACATCCCGAGAGCACCTACCGTTGCTATGTTCATTGACAGTGCATGAAGTTTGCGAAGTTTCAGAAAGTCAAGAACAAAGCGCTAAGTATGCGCCTTTTCCATTATGTCGCGATCCTTTTCAGAATCGCTGACAAATATACAAATAATGCTTGAAAGGACAAAGAAAAAATGGCAAAAATCCCTCAATGAGGGATAAAATTCATCAAAATCCTCCCTCAATGAGGGATTTTCTATATAAAACGAACCCTATACAAGTTTTTTGTTGTAATTTTGCAGCCGTGCTTGAAAAAACAACAAACAGGCTCTCTAACTTTCTACCAAGCTGGTAGAAAATTAGAAGCTATAGAAAATTGAAGAATTATACAAAATAAATGGTTTTAAATTACATTTGGATAGCATTTTTCGTGATTGCGTTCATCTTCGCACTCATCGGACTCATGATGGGAGATACTACTATCTTCCAGAAGATTGTAGATTCCACCTTCGACTCTTCCAAGAATGCCTTCGAGATTTCACTCGGACTGACGGGCGTGCTCGCCCTCTGGCTTGGCATCATGAAGATTGGAGAAAAGGCGGGAGTAGTGAATGTGTTGGCAAGAGCGCTCAGCCCTGTCTTCACCCGACTCTTCCCCGATATTCCGAAGAACCATCCGGTGATGGGAAGCATCTTCATGAATATCGCTTCGAATATGCTGGGACTCGATAATGCGGCGACACCAACAGGATTGAAGGCGATGCAGCAGATGCAGGAACTCAACACGAAGAAGGATACGGCGACGAACCCGATGATCATGTTCCTGGTTCTGAACACCTCTGGACTCACCATCATCCCTACCACCATCCTTGCCTTCCGTGCCTCCTATGGTGCAGCCCAGCCTACGGATGTCTTCATCCCTATCCTGATGGCTACGCTCGTGGCTACACTTGCCGGAATCATCATCACCTCGCTCTGGCAGCGCATCAACATCCTGCAGCCGGTATTGCTCGCCACTCTGTTGGGAATGTGCGCCTTCGTGGGCATCATCATCTGGGGATTCGGACAGATGGATAAGGATACGATGAACACGGTTACCACCTTGGCTTCGAATATGATTCTCTTAGGCATCATCCTCTGCTTTATTCTGGCGGGTTTCTTGAAGAAAGTGAATGTTTATGATGCATTTATCGAGGGAGCGAAGGAAGGTTTTACTACGGCGGTGAAGATTATCCCTTATCTTGTAGCGATTCTCGTGGGCATCGGCGTGTTCCGTGCTTCGGGAGCGATGGATATGGTGATTCAAGGCATTTCGTGGTCGGTAGAACAATGTGGATTGAATGCCGATTTCGTAGGCGCCCTGCCTACCGCCATCATGAAACCGCTGTCGGGAAGTGGCGCACGAGGCATGATGCTGGAGGCGATGAAGAACTATGGTCCTGATTCGTTTGTGGGCCGACTGAGCTGCATCTTCCAGGGTTCCACCGATACTACCTTCTATATCTTGGCAGTATATTTCGGAAGCGTAAGTATCAGAAATACCCGCCACGCCGTGGCTTGCGGCTTGCTCGCCGATTTGGCAGGAGTCATCGCAGCAATAGCTATAGCATATTTATTCTTTTAAAGGTAAAAAAGTAAAAAAGACTTAGATTATATAGTCATATAATAAAAAGGGAATATGGGCAATAATGTCATTTATGAATTAAGTAAGAAATTTGCAATACGAATCAATATCCAATGATGTTAAGACTATCATAGGAACTCTCGTAAATATCATCAATAAATTGAAACAAAAAAATAATCAATAAACAAAAGTAAAAAGCGAAAAGGCAGAGGATCCAGCTTCCTTTTACCTTTTTACCTTTTTACCCTTTTACTTTTAAACATATGGCAAACCTCAAAAGTTTAGCAAAGGATACCGCCATCTATGGTTTGAGCAGTATCATCGGCAGATTTCTGAACTATCTGCTTGTACCACTCTATACGGCTAAGATCAGCGCCGCCAGTGGTGGTTATGGTGTCATCACCAACATGTACGCCTATACGGCGTTACTCCTCGTCATCCTGACCTACGGAATGGAGACCACTTTCTTCCGTTTCGTCAATAAGGAGGGAGAAAATTCTGAGAAAGTTTATCACACGGTATTGAGCATGGTGGGCTTCACTTCCCTACTCTTCATCGCCCTGGTATTCCTCTTCATCACGCCTTTGAGCGATGCGATGGGCTATGCAGATCATCCGGCTTACGTTTGGACGATGTTCGTAACGGTGGCTATTGATGCTTTCCAGTGCATCCCATTCGCTTATCTCAGATACAAGAAGCGCCCGCTGAAGTTTGCTGCCTTCAAGTTGCTCTTCATCGGACTGAACATTGCACTCAACCTGGTTTACTACGTCATCATGGATGGTCACGATGTGGGTTATGCTTTCTACATCAACCTGGTTTGCACCGCATCCATCACCTTCTGTTTCTACAAGGAACTGAAGGAAGGCTTCATGGGAGAGAAATGTTCCTGGAGCGAGTGCAAAGTGCTTGTCAGAAAGATGATGGGATACAGTTGGCCAATCCTCGTGCTCGGTATTGCCGGTATTCTGAACCAGACAGCGGACAAGATTCTCTTCCCTTACATCTATGAGAAGGGCGATGCTCATGCACAGCTCGGAATCTATGGAGCTGCCAGCAAGATTGCGATGATCATGGCAATGATTACCCAAGCTTTCCGCTATGCTTACGAGCCATTCGTATTCGGCAAGGCAAAGGACAAGGACAACCGACAGACTTATGCTTCGGCGATGAAGTATTTCGTCATCTTCACCCTGCTCGCCTTCCTGGTTGTGGTAGGTTATCTGGATGTATTGCGCCACATCATCGGCCGCGACTACTGGGACGGACTGAAGGTTGTGCCTATCGTCATGGCAGCAGAGATCATGATGGGAGTATATTTCAACCTCAGTTTCTGGTACAAGCTCATCGACAAGACCATCTGGGGTGCTTACTTCTCGGGCATCGGCTGCCTGGTGTTAATAGCCATCAACGTTATCTTCGTGCCTATCTATGGTTACATCGCCTGTGCCTGGGCTGGTTTCGCTGGATATGGAACAGCCATGCTTCTCTCCTATTTTGTGGGTCAGAAGAAGTATCCTATCAACTATCCGGTGAAGGAGATGATGATCTATGTGGTTCTCGCCCTCGTCCTCTTCGTGGGAATGACCGAGGCTAACAGATACTTCTCCAGTGGAATCGCCTGCCTCATCAACACGGTGCTCATCCTCATCTTCGCCGCCTATCTCGTGAAGAAGGATTTCCCTTTGAAGAGTCTGCCGATCGTAGGAAAGTACTTTAGAAAGTAAAACATCTTATGAATGATGAGAAATCAACTCACAAACAGATTAAGCATAAACGATATTTATTCTCTTTGCCTTCAGACGCAAGGCAAAGAGAATAATTGTTTAAAGGAAGAGCTTTACTTGCTCACATTTGATGAAAACGACCGCGTAGCCACCAATGCTCTTTGGACTTTTACTCATTTCGATGAAGCCAACAACGAGTGGCTTTTCTGTAAGCATGACGACCTGATAGATCGCGTCCTCATAGAGAAGAATGAGACTAAGCGCCGCCTGATACTCTCCCTCCTTCTTCGTCAGCCTTTCGAAGAAGAATCTCTCCGTTCCGACTTTATCGACTTCTGCATCGCCAAGATTACAGCCTGTTCCCAGCCCTATGCCATCCGCTGCTACTGCATGAAGCTCGCCTATGAGCAAATGAAGTATTATCCCGAGTTACTCACTGAGCTCAAAGCAGCTATAGACATGCTGGAACAGGAGCCACTTTCACCAGGCTTGACCTCAGCCAAGAAACAGGTGATGAAGAAAATCAAACTAAGCCTTGGACATTTCGGGAAATAGTCGTAACTTTGCAAAGTTAAATATCAAGCATTACATCTATGAATAAAGATAATACCAACGAGTTCGCATCCTTCGATGAGTATCTCCGACAAGGAGAACCTTCGCAGAAGGAAAGTGCCGAGAACTGGAAGACGGCTATCGGATTGCAGGCTGTGGATGGGCTGCAACCATCGGCGTATCTCATAGATGTGGCTAAACGAAACATCGAAGGAGAAATCACTCTGGATGAAACCAGAAAACTGATTGACTCTTACTATCAGATCAAGACGGTCCGTACACCTAAGGATGAAGAGGAGGAAGAGGCAGACAAGGTTTCTGCCAACATCGCGAAGATTCTCGCCAGCAAGACCTTTGCTTTCAATACCAACGGATATGTTTCCCTGCATCGAAGAATATTCGAGGGAGTATTCAAGCACGCAGGAGAAATCCGCCAATACGATATTTCCAAGAAAGAATGGGTGCTCGAAGGAGATTCCGTAAACTACCTGAATTGGGAAGACTTGCGAAGAGCCTTGGATTGGGATATTGAGCAGGAGAAGAACTTCTCATATAAAGGTCTGACGGATGATGAAAAGATTGAGCATATTGCCAAATTCGTATCTGGTATCTGGCAAATCCACGCTTTCAGAGAGGGCAACACCCGAACCACGGCGATTTTCACCATCCAGTATCTTCGCTCTTTAGGCTATAAGGTGAATAATGAGATGTTTGCCAAGCACTCTTGGTATTTCCGCAATGCCCTGGTTCGTGCCAATTATCGCAATATCAATAAAGATATAGAGTACTCTCCTATCTACCTTGTTCGTTTCTTCAGAAATTTGCTGCTAGGCGAAAGTTGGGTTCTCAAAAACAGATACTTGCATATTCGGCCGACTGATGATTGGAAAGAGCAGCCGAACTTAAATTCTCAAACAGGAAGTGGACAGAAAAACAACTTCATGAATAAAGAAGGAGAAGAAAACGTCCCAAGTTCGTCCCAAGCTTGTCCCAAGTTCGTCCCAAGTTCGTCCCAAGTAGAAGAACTCATTATTCGTATAAATAAAGATTATCTATCCATCGGTGATATAATGAACCTGTTTGGATTAAAGAACAGGACAAGATTTAGAAAGGAGTACATTACCCCAGCCATAGCCGAAGGAGCCCTGGAGATGAAATACCCAAACACCCCAAGACATCCACGCCAGCAATATCGGATGACAGAGCTGGCAAAGACTTGGAAAGAATGGAACGAGAAAAAGAATAAATAACATCATAATAAAAATAGAAAACAAAAACAAGTAATGAAGAAAAAAGCAACGGTCCTTATCGCCTCTATCATGGCGTTCTGCGGAATCAACACCGCACACGCTGACGAGGGAATGTGGACAATTTACAACTTGCCAAACGCAGTGTACGAGATGATGCAGCGTGAAGGTTTCAGTATGACTTACGACCAGCTCTACAATGGCGAGGACGCCTTGAAGAACGCTGTGGTCAACTTCTCCGGCTATTGCTCTGGAGTAGTCGTTTCACCCGACGGACTGGTATTCACCAATCACCATTGCGGTTTCGAGGCTATCAGAAGCCACTCTACCGTGGAGCACGACTACATGCTCAACGGCTTCTTTGCCAAGAGCTTCGAGGAAGAACTGCCCAACGAGGACATGTTCGTAAGTTTCATGATCGACCAGAAAGATGTTACCGACAAACTCATGAGCCTGGGCTATGAGAAGTTGGACAACAAGAAGCGCAGCGAATTGACTGACAGCCTGGAGAATGCGATGACACAGGAGGTAAAGAAGAACGACTCTACCCTGCACGTCAGCATCAAGCCTTTCTACGAGGGCAACAAATGGTACGCCACTACCTACCGCGACTTCACCGACCTTCGCTTAGTGTTCACCGTGCCTAAGTCGATGGGTAAGTTTGGCGGTGATACAGACAACTGGATGTGGCCCCGCCAAACTTGCGACTTCTCTGTATTCCGCATTTATGCCGATCCTAAGACCAATGGTCCTGCAGCCTACAGCAAGGACAACGTGCCTTACAAACCCAAGCGTTGGGCACAGGTTTCGCTGCAAGGCTATAAGGATGGCGACTACGCCATGACCATGGGTTATCCTGGCACAACAGAGCGCTACCTCTCCAGCTATGGCATCCAGACCATGCGCGATGCCGAGAATGCTCCACGTGCACAGGTTCGTGGCGTGAAGCAGGAAGTGATGCAGAAGCACATGCGTGCCGACGAGGCTGTACGAATCAAGTACGACAGCAAGTATGCCAGCTCTTCCAACTACTGGAAGAACGCCCTCGGCATGAACAAATGTATCGACTCTATAGGCATCATCAACCTGAAGCGCGAGTACGAAGCCCGTCTTCGCACATGGCAGGACACAGCCAAGGCTGCCAACGACCTGGCCCACAAGGTAGACTTCGACAAGCTTGCACAGCTCTACAAGCAGAGTGCCGACGTGAAATATGCCTGGACCAACTTCGCCGAGTCGTTTACAAGAAGAAGCAATGTAGAGTTCTCTACCCGTGCTCTCAAACTGCAGAACAACATGGAGGTAAAGGGCCCTGAGAAGAACAAGAAGAAGCAGTATCATGAGTTTGACGACAACTCTGACGAATGGGACATGGCTCTCGACAAAGAGGTGCTCGCCACTCTTTTGAAGAACTATAAGGAGCACGTTGACACCAAGTGGTTGCCCAAGTTCTATGCCACCATCGACACTCAGTTTGGTGGCGACTACACCAAGTATGTAGACTATCTCTGGGAGAAGTCACTCCTGATGAAGAAGGGCGCCAAGCTCTACTTCAACAAGAAGGGATTCGAGAAAGACCCTGGTGTAAGCTACGGAATGGACTTGAACGACATCTATGCCGACTTCGTAGAGAAGATGGGAGCCGTATCCGATTCTATCGCCGAGCAGGAGAAGTATCTCTGTGCTGCCAAGCTCCGCATGGAGGAAGACCTGCCTCACTACAGCGATGCCAACTTCACCATGCGATTGAGCTATGGTCAGGTAGGCGGTTTTGACCTCGGTGGCAAGCCATCAGGCTACTATACCACAGCCGAGAGCATCGTTGAGAAAATGAAGCAGGGCGACAAGGTAATCGACTATTATGCCGAGCCTATCATGCATGAATTGCTCTCAGAGAAAGACTTCGGCAAGTATCAGGACAAGGAGACTGGCAAGATGCAGCTCTGCTTCCTCACCAACAACGATATTACCGGCGGCAACTCTGGCAGCCCTATGTTCAACGGCAAGGGCGAGCTGATAGGTCTTGCCTTCGACGGCAACTGGGACAGCCTCAGCTCTGACATCAACTTCGACAAGCGCCTGGCCCGCTGCATCGGTGTAGACATCCGCTACGTGCTCTACCTGATGGACAAGTGGGGACACGCCGATCGCCTCTTGAAGGAAATCAACGCCAAGTAGCAACCCGAAAGGCATTCCTGCCGTATTAGGTGTTTTCATCAGGCAATACCAACCAAGCCGTTCAAACGACATACAAACGTCGTTTGAACGGCTTTCTAATTTCAACAGAACGGACAAGAAATATCAAGAAGCCTGATGCAAAGTGCTTCGCCTAACTTATATTTAATTAAATATAGGTTATATTTAGCTTCGCCTGATCTTTATTTTACTATATTCAGGTTAGGCGAAGTAGTAGACAACAGGCTTCATTGACTTTTAGTAAAGGGCAACTCAGCTTTTGTGCAAGGGAAACTCAACTTTTGAATAGCGTCTTCATATTTTATGTTTAGTGATGGCAAGCAGCGAGTTGAGACAGTCTGTCTCTACATTCGGCAAGAATCCTCCTCAATTCTTCCTCGGTGTTGGCTCTAAGCATGGCGATACGCGTCTGCTTGAAGTCGGGAATACCTTTGAAGATAGGCGATGCAGCCAAGTGTCGGCGAGTATGCAGAATGCCTCTGTACTCATCTATACGGTCGATATTGATGCGCAGCTGTTCTTCCAGAATGTCAATCTTCTCATCGACGGTGAGGGGAGCAGCCCCTGTGTTATCTAAGTAGTCACGCATCTCCTTGAAGATCCAAGGCCTTCCGAAAGTAGCTCTGCCCACCATGACAGCATCCACACCATAACGCTCGAAGGCAAGTTGAGCTTCTTCGGGTGTCGTGATGTCGCCATTGCCGATAATCGGAATATGGATGCGTGGATTGTTCTTCACCTCACCTATCAGTCGCCAGTCGGCCTCTCCCGTATACATCTGACTTCTTGTTCTTCCGTGTATGGTGAGCGCCTGAATGCCGCAGTCCTGCAGCTGTTCAGCCAATTCGGTAATCACAAGGTTGTCACTGTCCCATCCCAGTCGGGTCTTAACCGTCACGGGCACATTGACAGCCTTCACCACGTTACGCGTAATATCGAGCAACAGCGGTATGTTTCTCAGCATACCAGCTCCAGCTCCCTTTCCAGCCACCTTCTTCACAGGACATCCAAAGTTGATGTCTATCACATCGGGCTTCGCCTGTTCCACAATCTTGGCAGCCTCCACCATGTCTTCTGTCGTTCTGCCATAAATCTGAATACCGACAGGACGTTCCTCGTCGCTGATGGTCAGCTTGTTGACAGTCGACTTGATAGAGCGCACCAGAGCCTCAGCCGATACAAACTCCGTATACACCATAGCCGCTCCGTATCGCTTGCAGAGCATACGGAAGCCTATATCGGTCACGTCTTCCATCGGAGCGAGGAAGAGCGGTTTGTTTCCAAATTCTATATTTCCTATTTTCATATTTCCTGAATTCAAGTATTACCAGCAGCAGAAGGATCAGCACTTTTTTCAAATACCTCTTTCAAAAACCCTTTAAAGAGAGCATTCCCTGCTTGCGGCTGCAAAGGTACTACTTTTTTTCGAAAAATCACTATTTCAGCAGATGATACATTCCTCCTGCCAAGGTCTTTACGATGCCTTTCATCTCTAAAGAGAAGAGATGAGCCGTGAGCCTTCCTATCTCTATCCCCGACTGAATGCTGATGAGGTTTATCTGCAGGTCGTTGTTCTTTTCCAACACATTGACAATGGCTTGCTCCTCTGCCGAGAGGTCAGGAAAGAGCGTCCGTTCTATGCCTTGCCGCTTGGCTTTCATCAGTTTGGCATCGTCCTGCCACCTCATGTCTTTCACAAAGTCTTCTGCCGATGTGATGAGTGTAGCGCCATTGCTGCGTATCAGGTTGTTACATCCCTCGCTGTACACATCGCCTACGCGTCCAGGAAAGGCAAAGACATCGCGGTTGTAAGCCTGAGATATTTCGGTGGTGATCAGTCCTCCACCCTTGGCGGCACTCTCCACGAGGATACAGGCATCCGACATGCCCGCCACAATACGGTTGCGCCTTACGAAGTTGATTTTATCAGCATTGGTCTGGGTAAGAAACTCCGTGAGCAGTCCGCCCTGACTCAACATTTTCACAGCCGTAGCACGATGGCTCGAAGGATAAAGGTTGTCCAGACCATGAGCCAACACACCCACTGTCTCATATCCATTGTTCAGAGCTTGCTGATGGGCATGAATGTCGACGCCATAAGCCAAGCCACTCACAACAAGGACTTGCGGGCATAGCTGCCTCAAGTCTGAAACAAATCGCCTGATGACATCTTCGCCATAAATCGTACAATGGCGTGTTCCCACGATATTGATGACCCGTTTCTGGTTCAGGTCTGCCGATCCTTTATAAAAGAGCATCAGCGGTGCATCATCGCAGTCGCGCAGTCTTTGCGGGTATCGTTCGTCGCTCATACAGAGCGGAGTAATGCCATATTTCAGGTCATATTCCAGCTCCACCTCAGCCCTGCGCCTTGCCTCGTCACAGTTTTTCAGCGTTTCCACGAGTTTAGGCGTGGCATCAGGCAGAATGTCTCTGATATGGTCTTTGTTCTCGAATATGGTTGTCGCCGAACCCGTTCTTCTATAGAGTTCGAGTATTCCTGCCAGGCTGAAGTAGTTCAGTCGTGTCAGGGTGATAGTATTGAGTATTTCTTGCTGGTCCACGGAGATTAAGTATTGAGCGTTGGTTTGTTGGAAATTGAATGTTGAGTTGAGAGAGATGCGACAAAGCAGGATGCTTAGAGTTTCAGATATTCGTATCCGAAACGACAGCGCAGACATTCCTTCTTGTCGCAGTATTCCTTCTTGAGCTGGATGAGCGCCTGCGAGTCGCCGGCATTATCCACCACGAGTCCACACTGTTGCCAGAGTCGGATGATGTAGTTGTTCTCGGGTCGCAACTGCTCCAGAAAGTCGAAAGCTCTGTCGCAATATTTCTCCTCGCCCCTATGTCTGCCATAGGCAAAGAGTATGGGAACCACGGTGTTGATACACAACAGGTTGAGCGAGAATGGAGACAGGTTTTTATCGTTTCTCACACTGGTGCTTCCAAAGGTGTAATGCGTTTCCCAATAAGGCGTCACAGCCGTGGCAAGCACTTTCTTGGCATCCTCTACCGAAGCGGCCTCTACGAGTTGGCTCAGTCCTGCCTTGCGCTGATAGTACAGATGTGCCAGTTGCGAGATTCGGATATGCGGGAAGTTTTGCGGTCTGAGTCGCAGAAACCTCCACTGCCTGTAGTCCATCGGGGTCAGGTTGAACTTATGAGCCAAGTATTTGTATTCATTCCTCAGTTTGGCAAAGTATCCGTCGTTCAGAGCATCTTTCTGGTATCTTTCCGGTATGGTGTTCAGTTCCAGCAGTCCTGCCTGCCCCATGAAGATGGCCTCAATCTGGAGAATGTCGTCACGGTGATGTCCCACGGCCTGCAAAGGTATATGGAAAGCCCATTCCTCAAAGGCTTCGCCATTGACACCAAAGCCGAAGTTGCGTGCCAGGGTCACGAAATAAGCATTCTCCCAGTCACCATTGCATCTTCTTACCCGATCCTCTATGGCATTGGTTTTCTGCTCTAAGCGTTCGGTCTGCAGGGCATTCATCCATGCATGCACGGTAAGACTCGTCAGCGAGGGGATGATCTGATAGCAAGGTGGATACTGGTCTACCGACAACAGTTCTCTGTAGTTCTTCATCACCTTGTCGGGAATATCCAATGCCATCTGCATCAAAGCCTCTCCCTTACTGTTTTTCGCCTCTGTGTCCACACATCCGCACACATGCAGAACCACATTGTCGTACCGCTCGTCTTTGTCGTGTCTATGCACATACCAATCGCTCGCCTTGTCGTGTATTTCCACGTTTCCCACCCATAGGGTTCCGTCTATCTTCACCTTGGCATTGAAGAAGTCGGGGCCTGCATTGCGATTGTGCAGTCCCGGATCAATCACCTCTACCGGCTTTCCCGATGTCGTGCAGAGAGCGGTGAGCGGAAAGAGCTTATGTTTCCAAACATAGTGCAGTAGCTGTTCCATATCGTTATCGGTTTTAAGTTTTTATTGTTAAGGAGTCAGGGGGCAGTGGTATGTTTCTCAGGCAAAGTATTTCTCGAAAGCCCTGTCGTAGTCTTCGCTGTTGCCCAACTTGCCCTGTATGAGACACACCAACTCAACGGTAGCTTTCAGACACAGACGTTCGTCGGAGGCACGATAGATGTCCTGATGGAACACATATCTCACTCCCTGCTTCTCCAACCACAGTCTCGAGTAGAACTCATCGTCACACTGCAGCGGTGTCTTGTATTGCAGATTCATCCTCGCCACGACAGCATCCACTCCCTTGCGGTGCATCTCGGCAAAGCTCAGTCCACATTTCTGCAGAAAGAGGTGCCGGGTGTGCTCCATATAGTGCAGGTAGTTAGCATTGTTGACGATTCCCTCTATGTCACACTCATAGTCGCGCACTTCCATCTTGGTCTCAAATACGTATTTCATAATCTTTATGTTGCTTATTTTGGTCCTAAAAATCCTCTTTTTGAGGGCTTTATCTCTAAATCACTGCAAAAATAACCAAATTTTTCTATTAATTGTCACTATTAAGGACGTATTTTCAATATTTTTGATTATTTTTGCCGAAAGGTTCGCGCACGAACGTGCGTGAAAGCATAAAACAGATAGAAACAAAACAAGAAATAAACGATGAAAATAGCTTTGATTGGCTACGGCAAGATGGGTCACATGATCGAAGAGATTGCCCTGCAGCGTGGCCACGAAATCGTATGTAAGATTGACGTGAATAACCCTGAAGATATCGACAGCCCCGAGTTCTGCTCGGCAGATGTCGCCATCGAGTTTACCAACCCTACAGCTGCCTATGGCAACTATCTCAAGGCCTTCGCCCACAATGTCAAGGTGGTGAGCGGCTCCACAGGATGGATGAAAGACCACAAGGCTGAAGTCGAGGCATTGTGTGCCGATGGCAAGCAGACTCTCTTTTGGGCTTCCAACTTCAGCATCGGTGTTGCCATCTTCCAGGCTGTCAACCGCTACTTGGCCAAAATCATGAATCAGTTCCCACAGTACAATGTCTGCATGCAGGAAACCCACCATGTACATAAGCTCGATGCCCCAAGCGGAACAGCCATCACCCTTGCCGAAGAGATTATTGACAATCTGGACCGCAAGAAAGACTGGAAGCGTGGTGTCACCTACTGGACCAACGACGGTCATCAGGACGAGGGCGACCAGAACATTACCTCTGACGACTTGGTCATCAACTGCGTTCGCGACGGCGAGGTGCCAGGCATCCATGCCGTGATGTATGACTCTGAGGCAGACATGATCACCATTGAGCACAGCGCCCACTCACGCAAGGGCTTCGCTCTCGGTGCAGTCCTGGCAGCTGAGTTCACTGCCACCCACAGTGGCCTGCTCACTACTTCCGACCTCTTTAAGTTCTAATTCCCCATCAACCAATTCTATCAAGTTAATGATCGACAAACAGAAACAAAAACTCAATATGAAGGTGCAGTGGACCAAGTTCGCTATCGTGCTGGTCCTCTATCTTGCCTTCCTGCTCTGGGTACAGAGTTGGCTCGGCCTTGTTGTCGTGCCCTTTATCTACGATGTCTATATCACCAAAAAGATACGCTGGCAGTGGTGGAAAGATTCCGAGGGCCCCGTACGCTTTATCATGAGCTGGGTTGACGCGCTCGTCTTTGCCCTTGTAGCCGTCTACTTCATCAATCTCTTCTTCTTCCAGAACTACGTCATCCCTTCTTCGTCGTTGGAGAAGAGCCTTCTCACGGGCGACTACCTCTTCGTAAGCAAGGTAAGCTATGGTCCACGTATTCCACAGACCCCACTCACCATGCCCCTTACCCAGCACACCATGCCGCTGGTCAACATGAAAAGCTACGTAGAGTGGCCTCACTGGGACTATCGCCGTGTCAAGGGCTTGGGAAATGTAAAACTCAACGACATCGTGGTATTCAACTTTCCTGCCGGCGACACCCTCGTCAACGAGGAGCGCTATCAGGCATGCGACTACTATCACGATCTCGTCTATCCTTTCGGAGAACAGATTCTGGAGCAGAACGGCCTGGCTAAGGACGTGGCTCACCTCACTCCTCTGCAGCGTTATCGCTACTTCGAGCAGGTGTACGCCACAGGACGCCACTACATCGAGAGTATGCCTGGCGAGTATGGCGACATCATCAGCCGTCCTACAGACCGTCGCGAGAACTACGTGAAGCGTTGCGTCGGACTGCCCGGACAGACCCTCCAGATCAAGAACCGTATCGTTTATCTCAACGGACGTCCCAACAAGGAGCCCGACAACGTGCAGTACACTTATAAGATGAAACTTCGTGGCGAGTTCCCCGTCGACCTGGCCGACGAGTTGGGCATCACCAACGAAGACCTGCTCACCTACAACCAGAGTGGCGTCATTCCGCTTACCCGCAAGGCTTACCTGGCTCTCAAGGCCAACAAGAACCTCGTGGCAAGCATCAGCATCAATACCGATGCCACTTACGGCGACTTATACCCTATCAATGCCAATACAGGCTGGACACGCGACAACTATGGTCCTATCTGGATTCCACAGAAGGGTAAAACCATCGCCCTGACCCTCGACAACCTGCCCATCTACGAACGATGCATCAAGGTTTACGAGGGCAACGACCTGAAAGTGGACAATGCAGGCCGCATCCTTATCAACGGCAAGGTGGCCAAGAGCTACACATTCCGTCTCGACTACTACTGGATGATGGGCGACAACCGTCACAACTCAGCCGACTCCCGCTACTGGGGTTTCGTGCCAGAAGACCATATTGTGGGTAAACCTATCTTTATATGGTGGAGCCACAGCCCTGACCATCCTGGCTTCTCGGGCATACGCTGGAATCGCCTCTTCAAATTTGTCGACAACATCAAGTAACTCCTATCCATTTAGTGAAAGTAGCCGTCAAATACCTCATCACGTTAGTGCTGGCACTGCTCCTTGTATGGGCAGTCCACACCTACGTCCTCACTATCTTCTCGGTTCCACAAGGCGGGCTTCCGCCCTACCTTAAATCTGGTTCCCGAGTGATAGTGAACAGGGTATATTGCGACAGCTTCAAGCGTGGCGATCTCGTAGTCTTCACCGATACGATAGCACGTCGTGGTGCCTCTGTCACCGAAGCCCACTTCATTGGCCGCATAGAACGACTGCCTGGCGACACCATTACCCTCGACACGGTACGCTACGTCATTCCTGCCATTTGCTGTCGCCGTTGTGGCTGTCCCGACTGCCGCTTCTACCTTGTACGCACGCAGCGAGGCCCGCAAATCGTTCATAAACACCAGATGATAGGTAAAGCCCACTTGATATTTAAGTGAAAACAACATGCTTTCCATTCTTTCTTCCACCTATTTCGGTCCTGTGCAGTGGTATCAGAAACTACAGCGCAGCGAGGCGTGCCTCATAGAGCAGCACGAGAACTTCGTCAAGCAGACCTACCGCAACCGCATGATCATTGCCACTGCCAATGGTCCACAAGCTCTCACCATACCTACTACACATGGCACTTCCCTGTCAATCAAAGACATTCGCATATCCGATCATGCCAACTGGCGCCATGTACACTGGAACGCCCTTGCCTCTGCCTATGGCGAGAGTCCATTCTTTCCTTATTACCAGGACGACTTGCGTCCTTTCTTTGAGAAGAAATACGAGTTTCTCTTCGATTTCAACATGGAGATAACCCACAAGATGATCGAGTTGCTCGACATCCGTCCCCATCTCTCGCTCACTGACCATTATCTGCAGGGCGACGAACTGAAGGACTTCTGCGACTATCGTGAGTCAATACGCCCCAAACACCCCCTTCCTGATGCCGACTTCGTTCCGCACCGCTACTATCAGGTCTATGAACACAAGCTGGGTTTCCTGCCCAACATGAGTATTCTCGACCTCCTCTTCAACGAGGGAAACGAGTCTATTCTACACCTTATATAATAATTGAAGTTTCGCAAGTTTTTCCCCACACGCCCTGAAAGGGCAGAAGCTCTTAGCCCAGGGTAGCGCCCTGGGTTGTTATGGACGCAAGGTTGTCGCCCTGTAAGGGCAAAAGCTTTAAAACTCGTGGCAATTTACAAAGCTTTTGCCCTTACAGGGCGCCTTGCAGATTGGCATTATACCCAGGGCGCTGCCCTGGGCTAAGAGCTTTTGGGCCTTCAGCCCGTACTTAAACCACTTACGAAACTTGAGTAATAAAACTTTTACAAGTTCAGCAATCGCTCACCCATGGCCTTGCCCAATGCCTCGCATTGCGCCTTCACCTCGGGAGTAATGGCCTGTTTCATATCTACAGGCTCGCCTACAGCCTCGAAATGCAAGCGTGTGTCGTTCCACTCCTGTATCTTCGCCACAGCCTTGCTGGCCCAGCAATACGAACCATACCAGCCGAGCAGATGTTTTTTGATGTCCTTGTTGGCCAACTCAGAGAGAAGAACCTCCATCTCATGATACAAGCCTGCATTATAAGTAGGAGCACCTACTATCAGACCTCTGTAGCGGAACACATCACGCAGGATGTAGCTATGGTGGGTCTTAGAGATGTTATACATTACGATGTTCTTCACACCAGCCTGACTCGCAGCACGCGCGATAATCTCTGCCATACGCTCTGTGTTGCCGTACATCGTACCATAGCAGATCACCAGTCCTGGCTCTGTCTCGTATTTCGACATCTTGTCGTACATATCCATCACCTTCGCAATATGCTCGTGCCAGACAGGGCCATGGGTCGAACAGATAAAGTCTAATTCCACACCTGCCAACTTCTTCAGCGCATTCTGTACAGGCACACCATACTTGCCCACAATGTTAGAGTAGTAGCGCACCATCTCCAACCAGAATCCCTCACAGTTGATCTCCTCGTCTATCACACCGCCATTCAGCGCTCCGAAGCAGCCGAAAGCATCGCCCGAGAAGAGCACCTTGTTGGCAGCATCCAATGTCACCATTGTCTCTGGCCAGTGCACCATCGGAATAAGCACGAAACTCAACTCATGGTTGCCTGTGCTCAACGTCTCACCATTCTTTACTTCCACCACATCATCGGTCACGCCATAGAATCCCTCCAGCATACCTAAGGTCTTCTTGTTGCCTACTATCTTGATGTTGGGATAATACTTCTTGATGAGAGCTATCGAACCGCTGTGGTCTGGCTCCATGTGATTGATGACCAGATAGTCAATCTCCCTCACACCAATCACTTCCTTGATATTCTCCAGAAACTGAGTGAAGAAATCCACCTCCACAGTGTCGACAAGCGTCACTTTCTCGTCTACAATCACATACGAGTTATAGCTCACACCATTGGGCAGAGGCCACAGCCCCTCAAAACGATGCTTGTTTCTATCGTTTACACCCACGTAATAAATCCCGTTCTTAATTTCTGTTACCATAACTGTTAATTTTGATTTTTGCGCACAAAGATAAAGAATAACCCAAAGAAAGCAAAACGAATTCGCTATTATTAAGCAATTTTTCACTACCTTTGCAGCCATGAATTACAATACACATACTCTCTCCAACGGGCTTCGCATCATTCATCTGCCCTCTACGAGCCCCGTCGTCTACTGTGGCTATCAGATCCAGGCAGGCTCACGTGACGAGCTGCCAGGCGAGGAAGGCCTTGCCCATTTCTGCGAGCACACCACCTTCAAAGGTACCAGCCGTCGCCGGGCATGGCACATTCTCAACAGCCTCGAAAGCGTAGGAGGCGACCTGCAGGCTTACACCACCAAGGAGTCTACCGTCTACTATGCCGCCATCCTTCACGACCATACAGCACGGGCCGTTGACCTCCTTACCGACATCGTCTTCCACTCCACCTATCCCCAGGCAGAGCTTGACAAGGAGGTAGAAGTCATTTGCGACGAGATAGAGAGCTACAACGACACCCCCTCCGAACTCATCTACGACGAATTCGAGAACCACCTCTTCAAGGGTCATCCTTTAGGTCATAGCATCCTCGGAACAGCAGAGGGCGTACGAAGTTTTACACAAGCTGATGCTCAGCGCTTCGCCCATCGTCATTATCGTCCAGACAATGCTATCTTCTTCGCCTATGGTGACATTTCCTTTTCCCGCCTTGTACGCCTCTTGGAAAAGGCCCAAGTGGGACTGTCCGCAGCCTCTGCTATCCAGCACCCCCAGTCAGCAGAACTGCCTCATCACGACTTTCTGCAGGAGCCACGTACTGTCATCATCCCCAAACACACCCATCAGGCACACGTCATGACGGGCACTCAGGCTTGCAATGTCCATGACGCACGCCGTATGCCTCTCTATCTTCTCAACAACATCCTTGGAGGTCCTGGCATGAATGCCAAACTCAACCTCGCCCTTCGCGAGCATCACGGCCTCGTCTATACCGTAGAGAGCAACCTGACCACCTACAGCGATCTGGGCTATTGGAGCATCTATTACGGCTGCGACATCCACGACATCGAACGTTGTCGCCGCCTCGTACACCGCGAGTTGCAGCATTTCATCGACCGTCCTCTCAGTCCTTCGCAGCTAAGAGCTGCCAAAAAGCAGATTAAGGGACAGATAGGAGTGGCTTGCGACAACCGTGAGAACTTCGCCCTCGACTTCGGCAAGAGCTACCTCCATTATGGCTGGCTCAAGAACATCCAGCATCTCTACGAGCAGATAGATGAAATCACCTCGCAGCAGATACAGGAAGTCGCCCAGGAATATTTCGCCGACGAACGTCTCTTCACCCTCATCTATCAATAATGCCGTGAGGTAGAAATTACCCAAAAAATACGCACCAACTGGGAAAAGGAATCTGCCCAACTGGAAAAAAAATTTTTCCCAACTGGGAAATTATTTTTTCACAGTTAAGTCCTGTTAGGCAATGAATATTTATACAGAAGGATTATGACTGCAATTTTAGCCCTTTCCAATATAGAAAAAGGCTAAAATTCAGTACTTTTACATGCGAGTTCTGTCGCTAAGGCGACTACTTCTTCTTAGGACGGCGGCGTGCCCAGCCTTCTTCCTCGAAGTTGGGTTCCTCGCCCTTGAACTTAACGTTGTCGTTGTGCTGGAAGAACTGACGCCAGTCGCCTGTCTCCTCTTCTCTGCGAGGCTTACGGCTACGACTCTCTGCACGACAGCCCTTGCCCTTGCCTCCCTTGCGGCTCTCACGGCTCTCGCTACGACTGCCACGGGCACTACGTCCATGACCCTCTTCGTCGGCATCATTGCAACGAACGGTGCGGCCCTTGTACTCTGTGCCGTTGAGAGCTTTCATCACACGCTTGGCATCCTCCTCGGGAACCTCGATGTAGGCAAACTTAGAGAGCAAGTCGATATGTCCTACCTCCTGACGACCCTTCACATGCTTGTTCAGATACTGCATAATCTCGCCAGGATAGAAGCCGTCGGCCTTGCCTAAGTTGATGAAGAGACGCTTGTATCCAGCCTCTGCCTCGTGCTTGCGGCGACCGTTAGACACCTTTCCACGACCCTCTGAGCCTCTACCCTCACCACGAGAGCCACGAGAGCCCTTGCCGGTTTCGGGCTTGACTATCTCAGGAGCGTTCTTATAATAGTCGAGGAACTTACCAAAGGTGATGGTAACCATCTTCTTGATGATGTCTTCCTTGTCGATGTAGTCGAACTGGCGGTTGATCTCTGCCATATAAGGCTCTATCTGATCCTCGTCAACATCGGTCTTCATGATGTCGTCCATGGTCTTGAAGAGCTGTTTCTTACAAATCTCCTCGGGAGTAGGAAGGGTGCCGTCAATAAAATCTTTGCCTATCTGTTTCTCAATCTGTCTCACCTTAAACTTCTCGCGGGTGTGGATGATAGAGATCGAGGTGCCCTTCTTTCCGGCACGACCTGTTCGTCCACTACGATGGGTGTAGCTGGCAATATCGTCGGGGAGTCCATAGTTGATGACGTGAGTAAGGTCGTCGACATCAAGTCCTCGGGCAGCAACATCGGTGGCCACAAGGAACTGCACATTGTGATTACGGAACTTCTGCATGGTGAGGTCGCGCTGCTGCTGACTCAAGTCACCATGAAGAGCCTCTGCATTATAACCATCGCGGATGAGTTTGTCAGCAATATCCTGTGTCTCCAACTTGGTGCGACAGAAGATAATGGCGAAGATGCGGGGATAAAAGTCTACGACACGCTTCAGGGCAAGATACTTGTCCTTGGCGTTCACCAGATAGTAGATGTGGTTGACGTGCTCGGCACCCTCGTTGCGTGAGCCTACAACTATCTCCTTATGGTCGTGGAGATAGTGGAGCGCTATTTTCTCTATCTCCTTGCTCATAGTAGCAGAGAAGAGAAGTGTATTTCTATCCGCTGGTACATTCTCGAAGATGGCGTTGATGCTCTCGGAGAAACCCATATTGAGCATCTCGTCAGCCTCATCCAATACAACATTGTTCACATGCTCCAACTGAGCCACGCCACGATTGATGAGGTCGAGAAGACGACCAGGTGTGGCTACGATGATCTGTACACCATGCTTGAGGGTGCGTATCTGACTGCCTATATCGGTTCCGCCATAGACTGCAGCAATGTGGAGTCCGTCGATGTACTTGGCGAAACTGTTAAGGTCATCGGCTATCTGGAGACAAAGCTCACGGGTAGGACTCAGGATAATGGCCTGTGTCTGCTTGTTCTGAGCATCGGTCTTCTGAATGACAGGAATGCCATAGGATGCAGTCTTACCAGTTCCTGTCTGCGCCAACGCGATGACATCGTTTTTGTTGCCTAAGAGATAGGGGATTACTTCTTCCTGTACGGGCATTGGATTCTCGAATCCAAGCTCCTCAATAGCGCGGCGAATGTCCTCGCTGACGCCTAATTCTAAAAATGTTTTCAAATCTTTTTTACCTTATTAATGTATTCAATGCAGAAGGCTGAATTCACCCTCCCAGCCATTAATAGGGTGCAATATCCTTCCGAAAACGCTTGCGACAAGGCTGTCCTGTCCTACTCTAATAGGCGACAGGCTGCCTGATACTTGTCTAAATTCGGGTGCAAAGTTAGTAAAAAGTTCTTGATAATCAAAAAGTTTTCGTACTTTTGCACACAAAATAGACTTTTTATACATTCAAAATGATGATGGATTTATCAGTTCTTTTGCCTTCGTGCCTACGACGGAGGGCTCTGCTGGGACTTGTTTGCTGGTGCTGTTGCAACTCTGTGCTGTGGGCGCAGGATTCTGCCATGGTGTCGGTGGACTCGTTGGAAACAACGGAAACAGTACAGACCGACTCTATTGTAGCCGCAACAAGACCATTGCCCGCCCCCATGATGACGGCAGACTGCAAACCCGTGCTGCGACCGAAGGACGTACTGGTACCTGTAGTCATAACAGGACTGGCTGCGCTGTATGTTCAGAACCATGGTTGGTTTGCACAACAGAAGCGCGAGGTTCAGAAAGGGCTGTCGGCTGAGGGAAGGCATCATCTGAGGGCTGACGAAGTATTGCAGTTTGCACCCATGGCGACGGTCTGGGGCTTGAGGTTAGCAGGCGTAAAGGGGAAAAACGAACCTAAAGAACGCCTGGGCATCATAGCGCTGTCGTACGCTTCATTGGGACTCATTACGTTCGGCATGAAGGCGGCTGTAAACGAGGAAAGACCCGACGGCAGAGACTGCAGGTCATTTCCATCGGGTCATACGGCGAGGGCATTCATGGGTGCAGAGATGCTGTATCAAGAATATAAGGACGTGTCGCCATGGATAGGATATTCGGGCTACGCCATTGCTGCGCTGACAGGCTATCTGCGAGTCTACAACAACCGGCATTATCTGAACGATGTCGTGGCGGGAGCCTGCATCGGAATTCTGTGTACCAAATTGGGATATTGGCTGCAACCGAAATTGTTTAAAAAGAAAAAGAAGGCTTTCAAATTACAATATTGAGAAATTTGAAAGCCTTCTTCGCTTCATCCGAAAAAAACTTCGACCTGTTCAGTTGGAACGCCATGTAAGGGCAAAAACTCCTAACCCAGAGCGTGCTCATTTACAGGAAGCCCCTTTCATTCCTTCATCAAAGGTTTTGGTCAAGGAATTGGAGAATCTTCTGCTGTATGCGAAGTCCGCAGGAATGAGGCACGTCCCAAAGTTCGGTGGTAAGGAGAGAGTCTGCATGTTGGCTGTTCCATACAGCATGCATCTGCGCGAAAGCCTTCTTGACTCCGGGGACGGGGAAAAGATGGTCAAGGGTGCCACTAATAAAGAGAGAAGGATGAGGACAAGCCAAGGAGGCGATGTGAGGATAGTCGAGGTACTGACGGAGTGCAGGAATGCAGTTGGCAAACCCTCCGTTCTCCTTTCGTCCATAACGCAGGGTAAGCTGATCGTCGGTAGTGATCATCCAGCAGATATTGGCACTCGCCTTGATCTTGTCGGAGAGGGCAGCAAGCATCCAGGAACGGTATGCGCCCATAGAACATCCCACACATCCTATCCTGTCCTTATCGACCATAGGGAGAGTAGACAGGAAATCGGTTCCAGCCATATCGTCGTAGGTCATAAAGGCAGAAAGATCGCGTCCAAGCATCATCATGTTGCCGGCGATAATATCATACTTGTTGCGGTCGATACCTTCCTTACGGCTACGCTCGCCCCAAAGAGGTGCGTCGGCAGAGAAGACTATATAGCCGTGACGGGCAAGATAGTCGCCAAGATACTGACCTTCGTACAACTTCTTTGCCCATGCATCAGCGTCAGCGACAACGGCGGTGTCGACATCAAAGGGACGTATCATCTTCTCCTTGCCGATGTAGAGGTGGGCTCCATGGTCATGGAGGGCATTGATGGCAGGGAAAGGTCCCTTGCCGTCGGGTATAAGAAGATAGGCTGTGATGCGGGCATAGGCGTTGACACAGAAGCTGATTTTCTGGGCGCGATAACCATCTCGTTGTTCTTCGGCTATCACCTTCATGTCCCACGAATTGGCTCGGCGAGGAGGTGCCATCATACATTCAAATATCTTCTGACGGGCAGCCTTCTTCCATTTTGCAAAGTTTTTGATAGGACTGTTACCCCATGCCATAGGGTATGTGAGTTCCTGTTTGAGTTGTTCGACGTAAACGGGCAACTCACCTTGCCACTCGTAATTCTCTCGCACTGGCAGTTGTTTCGCATTCAGTTTCTGGGCGAAAGATGGCTGAGAGAATATCAGCAAGGCAAAAAATGTGAAGAGTGAAAAATCCAAATGTTTCATTATTATTGAGTTTTTAAGTGTTGAATGTTTTGCAAAGATAATGCAAATCGAATGCAGAACATCAAGCTTGCTTGAATGTTATGCTGAGATGCAGCTTATCTTATGCAAAGATAATGCAAATGAGCGCAATGAAAGCTTGCTTTCAAATTGCCGAGTGCAGCTTATCTTATGCAAAGATAAAAAAAAAATTTGGAAAACAAATGAAATGCGTACTAAAATATTTGAAAGAAAATTCCCAGTTGGACAGTTTACTGCCTCCAACTGAGGGAAAGTGATTTTTGACGCCTTTTTGCATCGCAAAGCTTCGTTACGACATCTCAAATAGGAAAGTGTGTGATGGTGGATTGCCCTTCATGCCTCATAATTCCTTCCAAATGAGGTCAGGATACATGAATTTGGCTCTACTTACGTGCGCTCCGAGAACAGGGAAAATCATCGGAACGATAGGTTCGTGCATGGATTTTGATGCCTGTGAGAGCAAAAATGGCACTATTTTCGTTCATTTTTTCCTGTTTTAGCACCTTTGGGCGGTCTTTTTTGAGATGTCATACTTCATATTTACCTTTTCGTTTCTTGGTAAACAACTGATTATTAGCCTTTTAGAGAAGAAGCCAAGTTATCTGCTGTCTCAGTTTCAGTTGTCTCAGTTATTTTTAAGAGGGTTGTGTGTTTTCATTTTTTCAATTTTTATTATATTATATATATAT